>Ga0315315_10000424_pt1 | contig 34947 bp, 41 predicted proteins | sample M140m3416metaG_FD_203699 | JGI IMG/M metagenome (GOLD analysis project Ga0315315, IMG submission 203699) | Ammonia-oxidizing marine archaeal communities from Monterey Bay, California, United States - M1 40m 3416 | ecosystem: Environmental > Aquatic > Marine > Intertidal zone | place: USA...
AATGATACCACTAACATAACTACTGTTAATATATCTAAAACTAACATTACTTGGTCAATAGATGGTGCATAAGCATCCCATAAACTGTATTCTCTTCCCTTTTGAGAATATCCATAACTCACTATAATTGAAAAATAACCTTGTATATCTTCTGGAATTGTGATGTATCCTTTCTTAATTCCGTTGGATTCAGTCATCATAGTTTTTGAATATAATTCTTTAAATTGTTTAGATTTATCAATGACTGACGCTACGGCAGTTGTGAATTGTTGAGTATCTCCATTCATCAGTTGAGTTTCCCATTGACCTCTTTGAGATTCACTTGCGGCCTTTAGAGTTTCATTCATCATCTGGTGCATATATTCCCTATCTTGAGTAATAATTTTAATTTGAACCTCATCACTTATTGTTTTACCCCTTGAAAATGTTTTAATTTCATAATTAACCTTTGACTTCGCAGGAACGAAACTATAATAATATGTTCCTTTATTTTGTAGTGGTTCAATTGTATTTCCTTCGGAATCAACAATTTCAATACTTGATTTCAATTTAGTGGTGCTTTGAGAAGAACCATATTCAGTAGTATATGTTGCATCAAAAGCCACATTATCAAGCCTCCGCAGTATATGTAGTTTCCTTTTCCTTTTTCTTAGAAGGAATAATCATATCCATAACTCCATAGGCTACAATTCCACCTACTAATAATAATCCTGCACCAAACATAGTAAGTCGCTTATCCTTATTGCTAATACATTCTTGAAGGCATTCTTTCATTTCTTCACTACCTTCTTCAAATCCACTACAAGTATTATCACAAGATTCTCCCATAACCATATCTTTCAAATCCTCCGATAATAAATTATAAAATCCACCACCAATATATACTGCACCAATGATTGCTGATGTTCCAATTGAGGTTCTTACAATAGGGAAATTTTGAAGCCATCTCCAACCAATTGCATCCTTACCTGCTTCCTTCGCCACATCTGAAACAACACCTTTAGGTAAAATCTGACCTCCTTTGTAAGTTTTACCGCCTATCGTAACCTTTGAACCTGCTCTAACTCGCATTACTCTCTCAACTGCGGTGTCTGCAATATCATCAGTCGCAATATCTAATGTAAGATTGTCGGCAGTTTTTAAAGGAACATTTTTTCCTATATCTGTTGCTAAATCGGCTAATTCTCTTTGAGCCTTTTGTCGCATAGCCTTTGTTCCGACCTTACTCGTAACCCTTAACCAAACTCTTCTTAATATACCTGCACCTGCATTAAATACAAGGTTTTCACTATCAAACATAAATGTTTCACTTGCCCACGCATCAACAGGAGTGACCTTATAGACATTCTTTACTCTAATGAACACTTCATCATCAACCTTTCCATTTGAATTATCATAATTTACACCATCAAGATGAATTCTAAATTGGGCAATATCGCCATATTCCCCATCAATATCAACACTTATATAATCACCCTCATATAATCTAAAATGCATTGAATCATTAGACCATAATCTTGCAAACAAATCCATAGTTTGTTGGGCAAAACTTCCATCAGAAGAACCTACAATTTGAAACTTAGATTGTCGGCTTGTTAATGCTTCCTTTAATCCACTAAAATCTCCAAGATAATTAGTATTTTCAGTAACTACTTTGAAATCAACTGCGAATCCTTTAGCGACTTTAATATGAGCCGCACCAGAATTATCAGCCCACCAACCCACGCCATCATCATCATCCAAATACAGTTTCTTATTACCATCCTTCCACTTAAATTGTTCACCGCTTGAACCTTTAATTTGGAAATTACCCCCTCCTGCTTTATTAAAAGGATTCAAAGAAGGTGGAGGGACATTTTCATAATACTCCTTCATAGTAAATGTTTCAATCTTATCAACCTTAGTGGCGACTACTACTTCATCTTCTTCTGGTGAAGTATTTGATGAACCATTTTCATCATCTAATTCCTCATCTCCTTGATTGAGGTAATAATATCCTGCTACTGCTCCCACCGCCAATAACAAGCCTACTGTCTTAGCCATATGCAAAAATTATCCTTTCCGATACTTAAACCTTTATATAGCATAGATAGTAAATTAATATTATGGGTAATTTCAAAGACGATAGGCTAAAATTATGCCAATCATGCGAACATTTGGATTGCAAATGGTTGAAACCCTCAAGATGCTCAATATGTGGTTGTTTAGTTTCGTTAAAAGCAGGAATTAAATCAGAATCATGCCCTATGGGTTTCTGGAAAGCAATTGAAAAGAATGATTAATTATAAAAAGGTAGTCGTTCAATCTTCTATTATGAAGCCAACTATTACGGACATTCCTAATGGTATGGGTGCAAGTGGAGAATCTATTTACAAACCCGCTAAGGATAAGGGCTACTCCAACCAAACCATCAACGGTCAGATAAGTGCTATACCTTGTGCTATTTATTGTCCCTCTTGTAGTGATGTAATGGAAGTGGATAGATACCAACAGTTAAAAAGAAAGTTTATCATTAATGGAAGAGATTTAACATTTGATATTAGTTATCAAGAAGATGAAGAGGGGAATCTTTTTGCTAAGTGCAATAGTTGTAATTTTGATTTAAGAAATGATGCTTATGAAGATAGGAATAATAGAGAAATTAAAAAAGAATTGAAACCTATCCTTAGACAACATCTTGTTGAAGAAGTAAAATACCGAAATGGAAGATTCTTTATCCCTAAACAAGATTTTATTGATTTGGCGAAAATGTTTATTCAAGGCGATAGAGTTGAGATTTGCATTAGACAAAAAATAGGTTATGATGATTACACATATATTGCGAAAGATGATGTTTTTGAGAATCCAAAGGAATTAATTTACGAAAATGATGAGGTCGGAATTAAAAGAAATTATTGGAAACAAAAGAAATAGTCAATAGCCTTTAAATAGGTAAAAATATAAACATATTATCATGGATTACTTTAACATTGATGAAGAAATGGGAGATGTTTTAGATTCTTGCGGTGGCGAGGATTTATTGAGATGGTTATTAAAAGATGATGGGATAGCAAATTGGGAAACTATTAAGTTATATCCTGTTTTAGCATATACGCCTCAATATTTAGACAATCCTATTGTTGTAGGAGTAACGCATAAAATTGGAAATGATTTTAGGGTTCTTCATGTTGAATACGAATACAGTAAATATCCTGCTTTTGATAAATACCTAAACTATTTACTTGAGATGGGTAATTATCAAGACCCTATTGAGGCATTATTAGACCATAAAAGAGCATTGTTAGTTGATGATGAAGATATTCAAGATGGTATGTTAATTGGTTGGAAAAAAATAATGAAACAAGTAATAGATGGGGCAAGAGATAATAAAGAAGATAGAATAGTTGATTTAGATTATTATGATGCTTTAGTTGAAAAAATGATTACGAATCAAAAATCAATGGCCTTTGATTTAATGAGTAATTTAGAAGATATTGTTTCAAGGATTTTAAATCTTGATTTTGAATCTGAATTATTATTAATTGAATCTAAAGATACAGAAGATTTTGATGAATCATTTCAACATCAATGGGTATGATTTAGATAAGTTTAAGTAGCAAGAGGGAGAATATCTGGTTATGTCTTATAGTATGGAATCTGTTATGGAAACCCATTCTTTGAGAAAAGATATTCGGAATATGAAAAGAATATTTTCTTTTGGCAGACCTGCAAGAAGCGATTTAGAAAGATATTGGGTTGATGAATACCTTTGCAAGCACCCGATGTTGGAAAAATACGAATACTATGAAGATGGCTATGGCGGATACGGTGGAAAACCGGGTGGGAACATTATCGTAGTTGTTGGTGATAATCCTAAGATTCTTTGGTCATGCCATACTGATACGGTGCATAGAGATGGAATCATTCAAAATGTATTTTGTAATCCAGACCTACATAAATTATCAACAGATAGTGGACAATGTTTAGGTGGGGATGATGGAACAGGCGTTTGGATTATGCTTGAGTTTTTAAAAGCAGGTATGGATGGAGTTTATGTATTTCACCGAGCAGAAGAAGTAGGTGGTCAAGGTTCTTCATATATTGCTAATTCAACACCAGAATTATTAGAAAATGTTGATTTCGCTATTGCATTTGATAGGAAAGATAATTTTAGTATTATTACCTCTCAAGGTTGTTCGGTAACTGCTTCTGATAGGTGGTCGCAAGAGATGGCAGATGTATTAGGTATGGGTCATAGATTAGACCCCACAGGTTCTTTTACAGATACCCGAAATTATGATAGATTAGTTTCAGAATGCACTAATTTTTCAGTAGGTTATTTTAATGCCCATAGAGGTAATGAAAATCAAGATTATAAGTATATTAGAGAATTGAGAGATAATTTGATTAGAATTAAAGATACTCACCTTAAAACAATGAAACCTTATAGGGACCCTCAAGAAGTTTCTTATTCCACTTATGGTGTTTCGGGATATGGTGGAGGTATTACCAAGGCTCCCAGAAAAATAAGGGAAGCAGTTGGTTGGAATGAGCATGATGAAAAAATGTTCAAGAAGAGAAGAGAGCAGGTTAATGAAAGAAAAAAACAAGGTCTTACTACTCAATTCGGAAGAGGGGGAGATGTGGATAGTTGGTATGATAAAGATGTTGATGATGATGATGATGATGATGCATGGTCATTAACTTCCAATATTACAAGAAGGAAATCAATCCATGAGATGACTGATGAAGAATTAGCAATTGAACATGGAGATATATTAGGCGACTCATTTGATGTTAAAGATATGATTGACGAAAAAGATGATTTCTTTGATGATGAGGATAATCCTGCTTGGAAAGGTCTATTAGATTCAGTTGCAGGAATTATTGGTGATGAGGATAAAACAGTTGATGACCTTATTAGCCCTAAAGTTAAAGATGAATCAAAACAAATTATTGATGATGATTTTGGAAATGATGGAGTCATAGATGATATTGATGTTGATGATGAATATGAACAATATAACTTTGAAGAGTTTTTCAAAGGACATAACTTTTAGAGATTAGAGTTATATAGGTAAAATTATTATTCCTATGTATGAGTAGGAAGAACATTTGGATTAGAGATGTTGAAAAGATGTTGCAAGAAAGGGCTATGAGTAGCACCGAAATATCATTTGCATTAAAAGATAGGTTTGGTTATAGATACAACCCTCATGCCCGAAAAATTACATTGGTATTAAGGGGTGAAAAGGAACGGTTTATTGAAATGGACAAGGTTTCAGTATCTTCACCTCTTAGTGTAAGGCGAGAATCTCACAATGTTTCTTTGTGGGGTCTTAGAAATACAAGATACCAAAGCAATTATCCTTACACCTCTCAATGAGGTGATTGATTGCCCAGAACCAAACGAATTAAGGATTTACAAGTCGGTGATGTTGTATCCAAAAAGGATTTTTTAAAAAGATTTTCTAATACTTCTTCTAAAAAAAGATGGAGTAAAGAGAAATGTTCATTTATTGAAGTCCCATTATCTAAAATAATGTTAGATTATAAATACGAAATTGTTGAAAAAAAACATGGAAATGTAGCATTGGTTTTTATTGCTGAATCTAAGCGACAAAAAATAAGATGGATAGAAATTGAAGGAAAGAATACTAAAAAATCATACTTCAAAAATTATTATATCTCTTCTCCAAACATTATAAATGTTAAGTAATGTTTATATAGGTAGTTGTGAGAAGCAAAGTTAGGGGAGTTTATATGACATCAGAATATATATGTAATGAGTGCGGTAGCCGAAAGTTAGAAGTTGATATTAAGGGAGAATTATCCTGCATTGTTTGTGGGTTGGTTCAATCTAATATGTTTTTGGATGAGGGTCCCGATTGGAAAAATTATAAAGATACTGTTGAAAGTGGAGAACACACAGGTATGCCTTCAACAGAATTGTTGCATGATAAAGGTTTAACGACTGATATTGATTGGAGAAACAAAGATTATTCTGGGTCTTCTATGAATAAAGAAACCTCAAGATTGTTTAGAAGATTGCGAAGGCAACATCAAAGAACAAGAATTAGTAATTCAACTGAAAGAAATCTCGCAGTAGCACTTGGAGAATTACAAAGATTAGGAAGTCAAATGGATTTACCTAAATCGGTTAAGGAAGAGGCGGCTTTTATTTACAGAAAAGCGGTTGAAAAGAAATTAGTTAGAGGGAGAAGTATTGAGGGTGTTGTTGCGGCTTCAATCTATGCCGCTTGTAGGGTTAGAAGAATACCAAGAACCCTTGATGAAGTGGGTCAGCATTCAAGAACGGGAAGAAAGGAAATCGGAAGAACATTTAGAGCAATTTCAAGAGAATTGCTTCTTAAAGTAGCACCTGCTACACCTCAAGATTATATCCCCCGATTTTGTTCAATTTTAAGATTACCTCAATCAGTTGAAACTTCTGCCTCAAGAATATTAGTTAGAGCAGAAGAAATTGATTTGACCGCAGGAAGAGGACCAACAGGAATTGCGGCGGCAAGTGTTTATCTTGCAAGCATTTTAGAGGGTGAGGAAAGAACCCAAAGAGAAGTTTCAGATGCCGCAGGTGTAACCGAAGTAACTATTAGAAATAGATACAAAGAAATTTGTGAGGCTTTGAGCATTGATATTAATAATTTAGGGGATAAAAATGCAAATTGAAGTGCTTAGGAAAGGATATGCGGCTAAAGAGTGGCCTGTTGGGGGTGCTAATGATAAAGAGTTAGACGATGACGGGAATCAGAAACATAGAGTTTATATTTCAGGTCCAGATGGGGATTGCGGTTATTATGATGTTGTAAAAAACAATTTTAAGTCGTTTCCTAAATCTAAAATTGAGTTTGGTTTAGTTGATGAAGAAAATAAACTTGTTTCAGTTGTTCTTAAATCTGGAAATACTATTTACTTAGGATTACTAAATAGTGATGATGATACTATGAATTATGAAACTTCTGCAAGGGAGAGTCTGGGTAAGGCAATTGAAAACATTGAAAGTATGGATGAAAAAATCACCTTTGAAATCAATTTAGGACCATCTAAAGAAGTTAAGATTAATGGAAGAAATCATTGGATTAAGGCGAATATTTCAGTAAAGGTTGAAGAACCAAAGGATATTGAAAAACTTTATCTCAATGTTTCAGATTTAGCAGAAAGTATGTTAAAGTTAGAAGAACAAAGGCTTTGGGATAGTAAGTATTAAATAGATTCAAATGAATTATTTATATATGGGTGTCCAATCTCTAAAAGAATTAGGAGATTCATTGGGTTTTGAGATTAAAAATGGATTAATACAAAACAACAAACACATTAATTTTAATGACGCTAATGAAATCAACAAAAAACTTATTCTAAGGTGGAGATACAGAATATGCAAAAAAACAGGAGAGCCTTTTGATATTACTAAAAAGGGATTTGGATATGAGGTGAATTAAATGGAAAAAATTGATAATTTAAAATTAGCATTAGACCCTAAAAGTATGGAATTGATAGTTACTGCTGATATAATTATGAAAGATAAGAAAGATTTTGATGATTTATATTTGATTATGTTTAATATTATGGATGACCCTTTAAGATTATCAGTTATAGGAGTTTGTAATTTACTTGAGATGGCTATGGAAAATACTCAAATGAATGAGGCACAACTACTAAGCCTACTAAAAGCAAATCCAGAAAAGTATATCACATTAGCAACTCAAAATGTTGAAACAATGGCTTCAAGAGGTAATGAGTTTATTAGTATTAATTTAGATTCTTCCGATAGTGCAAAGAGGGCAAGAATTGTTCTGACAAGTATGATTGATAAACAATATTATATTCAAAAATCTAAATATCATGTTGAAGGGGAATTACATGATAAAGAACAACGGATTGAAACAGAAGCACTAATTCCTCAACTTAAAATGATGCTTGAAATTGTTAAAACATGGGACACTTTCAACATTGAAGAGTTTCAAAAGAATCTTCTCAATGGAAATATCAAACTATAAATAGGTCAAAGGAGTATGTATTATTATGACAAAGAACCTAAGTATGGAATCCTTGTTAGATATTGAGGCAGTTTATTTTGAAACGCTTTCAACCCCGTCAGTATATTCTAAGACAGGAAAGAAAGTTTCAGAACACTTTGCAGATTATCTTTCAGCGACCCAATGATATTGACCATTAGAAACCTTAACATAATGGGGATTATTTCTAAGATAAATACCAATCTCTCTCCGAGTTGGTGAATCAGAACCCCAATACTGCCAAAGGTTATGAATCAGTTGATTTGCACCCATTGATTCAGTTTGCTTTTGCATATAATTATCAATAACATTTTTGTGTCTTACTCTCATAGCCATTATTTCACTTCCTATTTCTATCCAATACCCCTTCACTTATAATCATTGCGGAGGATTATAAACATCAATCTCCTTAGCAAAATCATGGTTTCGGGTATGGAAATGGTCAGCAGGAGTCATAGAAATCATTTCCATTTCCATTCTCCTTCGCATTGAATTGTAAATCTTCCGATAATATACATAACACCCGCTTTTGAAATAACTCCCACACCTAATATTTTTAGGAGCATTAGCATACATTACATCAAAGTAGTTTGCAATATCTGTTGGTTTTATATCTTCTCGTTCATAGCACATCTCCATAAAGTGAGGTGTTGCTACTACGGTATATCCATTCTTATTAATGTATATGGGCTTAAACATTGTCGCACCTATTCTAACGGATACACCCACTACTTATTAATGTTTCTTTTTCGTTATGGTTAAATAGGTAGTTTCATAATTAATTTACTATGGCGGAAGATTATTTCAAGAGAGGGAATTGGAATAAAAAGGATGAATACTATACACCGGCATCATTAGTTGAACCTATTTTAAAATATATCAAACCAGAAAGCACTATTTGGTGTCCTTTTGATACCAAAGAAAGTGAGTTTGTTATTGCCTTTAAAAAAGCAGGACATAAGGTAATTTATAGCCATATTTGGGAAGGTAATGATTTTTTTAAATATACTCCAGATGAAGATTATGATTATATTATTTCAAACCCTCCATTTACAAGAAAATATGATATTTTAGAAAGATTATTTAAATTAGAAAAACCCTTTGCTATGATTTTAGGATTACCAATCTTAAATTATCAGATTTTTGGTAATTATATGTTTAATAAACAAGAAGAGGGAAAAGATTTGCAATTATTGATTGTTGATAAAAAGATTTCCTTTGATGGAAATACGGCATCTTTTAACAATAGTTATTTCTGCTATAATGTATTACCTAAACAACTAATCTTTGAACATCTGGAAAATAATAATTCTAAGCAATATTTCAAAGCAAGTAAAATGTATGATAAATACAAACCAAGCCCTTTCAATTAATTTATATAGGTGATTCCCAAAAATATTGGGCAGGGAAGATTTATGCAAGAGATAATAACTAATAGTAAGCCCATCCATTTGAATGAGGCTATGAATGAAGCAAAAATGCTTAAAATGAAATATGACTTAGGAATATTAGATTCGTCAAATATGCCTTCTAAAAAAATTAAAGCAATTGCTGATGAAAAAATAGTTAATAGAATTGTAATACATGAAGACAATACTATGTGGTATTATGGTCCTTGGGGTAATGCTCAAAGATACGATACAGTTGTTAAGAGAAATAGGAATAGAATGTATGTTAATGGAAAATATATTCCTGTTTCACACCCATTCCACACCGCAGGAAGATATGTGTGGGATAAGACGGCACTTGATAGTTTTAACACTTTGAGTAATATTGAATTAGTAAATATTGATACGAGTGGGGAAATTTACATTATTGAAAATCCATTGTTTGAGGGATGGGTAAAGGTAGGTATGGCTATTGATTCAAAGAAACGATTGAAAGATTATTTCACCTACACACCTCAAAAAAATGAAGAATCTTATAAATTAATTCACACGATTGAAGTCAAAAACAGAATGGTGGCTGAATCAGAAATACACAATCAATTAGAAAGTGAATGCAATAGAATTAAAGAGTGGTTTCAAATTTCTTCTGAAAGGGCTAAAGAAATCGTAAGTGGTTATGAGGCGGATTTTTGAATTAAGTTTATATAGGTAATTAACAAGAGGGTATTTTATGAAGCAAAACATTGATAAGATTGGCTTTGGACTAAGTGTAGCATCTATTCTTGGTTCTATCTATGCATATACGATTGACGAACACCTCGGACTATTTATTGGTCTTTGGGCATCTGCAATTATGTTGGGAAGTAAAAGAGTCCATGATTGGTATAATTGAGAGGGGATTTAGATGACTTCGGAAATGTATGTTCAAGTTGAATGGGATATTGGTCCTGTTGATATTATTGAACAAGACAAGATTCATGGTGCAGGAAATTGGTCTTTCCCTAAAAATGTAGTTAAAATCCCTGTCGTAGTTTCAACAGATGATTCAGTTGAAGTTTCAGATTGGTTAAGTAATGAATATGGATGGTGTGTAAAAAATTACTCATTGATGGATTCGGATATTACGACCTTTGATGGTATAGTCCACGATAGGAAAGAAATTCTTGAAAAGATGATTGATGACGATTTCTATTATGGGTATCTTGGAAAGCAAGCCATGAGTAGTAGTGCAATCAAAACATTAATGAAGTCGCCAAAGGTATATCTTGATTCTTTAGAAAATGGAAGCCCCTCTTCACAAGCACTTACTGATGGAAAGTTGTTTCATTGGAAGGTTCTTGAGCCAGAAAAGTTTGATGAATTACACATTGTTGATGTAGGGTCTAAGGCTTCTAAGATTTACAAAGAAGCAAAGGCTGAATATGGAGAAGTATTTACTTCTAAAGAGGTAGCCCCTATGGTTGAATTGGCTGAAACGCTTATGAAAAATAAAGAGGTTGCCGAATATCTTAACGATGCTTCCTTTGAAGTCCCTGCTATTCAAATGATAGATGGAATTGCATTCCGAGGAAAGGCAGACATTATTAAAGATAATATGATTATTGATTTGAAAACCACAGGCAAGATTAAGGATTTTGAGTATTCTGCCCTTAACTTTGGTTATGACCTTCAAGCATATCTATATTTGCAACTATTTCCAGAAATGGAAAGTTTTGTCTTTATTTGTATTGATAAAAACACAAAGGATATTGGAATCTATGAATGTTCTAATACCTTTTTGGAATCGGGAAGAAGAAAGTTGGTAAAGGGAATTGAGGATTACAAGACCTATATTCAAAGTGGAATGGACTTGGAACAACACACCATTCACAAGACGCTCAAGGGAAGGTTGTGAAATGATGAAGAATGAATGTATTGTTATGAAAGAAATCTTTTTTGTAGTCCTTATGACCCTCCTTAGTGGTTGCCTCGCATCAGAAGAAGCATCTGTTATTGAAGAACCTTACATTCCCGAAGTAAGAGAAGAAGTTTTTAACAATCATTCATATCAATTTGATAATGTAAATCCAATGGGTATGGGAAATACCTCAACAATTATCTTTGAAGAAAATGGAACGCTAAATATGACTCTTGAATTAACAGGATATTTCCATGAACCTGCACTATGGGAACAAGGAATGGTTAATTATTCACTAATTTATAACAATGAAACTGTTTTCTCGGTTGAAATCAATCAATCTATTGATAACTTTACCTTTTCTATGGATAATTTTACAGGCAATTTGACGGTTCAAATTAATTCATCTGGTTCAGACAATCTTGCCGATGATAAACCCGCAGATTTTTATATTGCCCAAGCAAGATTTACAGTTTCAAATTAAGACCGCTTAAACTTTGTAGGTGGTCTTGCATCAAAATCTTCTCTTGCAACTTTACCATCTGTCCCTAAGTTTCCATAAGGAATGTAAAAGGCAGTTTTAGCATTCTTCCGAGCATACTTGATAATCTTAGTTGCATCAATCTGCCAATAATTTCTAAACTTTCCATACACCCATTGCCCATTAACATATTTGTAAGTAACCAACAAATACATACCTACATCACCTACCCATTGATTCTTTGACTCACCGGGTAGTTTAAATTTAGCAACAGGACCCAATACAATTGCAACTTGGTCCCTCTTTCTTCGCTCTCCAGAAAATCTTTGAATACCTCGTCTTTTCAAGGTATTAAATGACTTCCGAGGTGTAATCGGCATATTTTTAATTTTAACAGACGACTATATAAAGAATAGCCTACCAATTCAAAAATCCTAAATCCTCATTCGCCTTTAATCTTATTTCTAAAATTGACCAATCCATCTTATTCTCTTCCTTTTCAGTCAATCGTTGCCGTTTAGTAAAAGGATTTTTAGTTTTATTCTGCATTTTATTATATATTGATTCTAACTGTCTTTGCATATTCTGTAACCTTTGATTATCAAAAATAATTGTAACCATATCAGTCTGATAATAAGACCTAACAAATGTTAATGCTAATGGTTTTCTATCAGCATTACTAATAACCTTCATTCCCGCAGGTATGAAAATTATAGACCTTCCTAAATCATGCTCGCTCTTATATTTAATCAAAGGTGTAATTAAAATTCTATCATAGTCCTTGACTTCTTTAAGTGATTTTGTATAGGACTCCCAATCTCCTTGAAATACTTTGTAATATTTGTGACCCACTATCCTTAGATTTTCATATCTGTTCAGTCCTTCCAATGAAACATAAGCATCCGATTTGGAGTATAATGAAGGAGCAGATGATAATTTAGTCCTACCTTCATTGACCAATATAGATTTACAAGGAATTATTTTTCTTAACAATTTTTCTGTAAATTGTGGGATTATGGATTCAAAGTTTTTAATAATATCGTTCCTCCAATAACTAAATCCATCGTAGGGTCTGAAATTCGCTTTAATATCAGCCACCCCATACCCTATCTTGAGTTTATTTAAATACTTTCTAAGAGTTTTATTTTTGGATTCGTAATATTGTAAATCCAATGGATTAGAAGTTATATAATTACCTCTATCTATTTGTCCTTTAATCCTTTGGTCAGTATATGTTTTATATTTAATTTGATATATTTGTTTTTCATTATATCCTAATTTTTTAAGTATTCTTGTTATTATTGCAAGATATTTTTCCCTCGCATTTTTAAACCTTTCACACATTTCTTTATCTAAATTGTAAATTACTTCAATTATGTCATTGAATTGTTTTTCTTGCCCCTTAAGCCTCCGACCATCTGTAATCCATTTAGTTTCTCGCAACATTTCTTCAATATTTTTCTTATGGTCTTCAAACTGATTATGTATTTCTCGCATTATTTTTCGCATACTTTTTAAGATTTGTTTAGCCTGTTTTAATTTATTCTTAGCATCTTCGGAATCAACTTCATCAAGATTACCACCTTGATAAACTTCTGGCTTGAAGAAATCTAAAAAGGAATCAAGTGTGAAGTATTTTGAAAAAGAATCATGGTATCTTACAACTCCAGAATTAGGACTTTCGTAAGGATAATTCGCAAGAATCTTGTATTTATGAACATTTAAAAAGAAGGAAGCAAATGTCCCTTTTTGCTTCAAAATATTTTGATTTAAACCACTATGATATTCTGTCCAACTACCATGAATAGAAGGGTGCAGAAATGTATTTCTTTTATTACTAATTGTATATCTATTTGCGCTTGAAAAATAATCCCCCAACATTTTTCCTAAAGCGAAAACTGTATTTGCACCTATCCTATAATTTCCTGTTTTGTTATTCATTTGTAAATAAGGATTATTAGACGGCATATTTCCATTTCGGGTTATAGCAGGAAAACACAACCAATCCTTCATTTTCCTTTTATCACTTAATTTATATCGTTGAATATCATTTATTGGTAATTTATCCCCTGTCCAATTAACTCTATCCGAATTTCCAGAAGCAATTAACCTTACATTTTGAAGGATAGGCTCTAAATAATTCATTGTATCTTCTAATCGTTGGGGGCTATCTGTTTCATCATCAAACAATACACTCATAGTTTGTTTTCTTCTATCTCCCCTTCCAAGTGTATTAAGATAAACATAATAATACAACCAATAAGAAATATACTTATCATGTTTAGAACCATCTTGAATATTTAAATCAAGACCTTCTTCCATATCAGTTATTTCGCAATTCAACTACTTAAAAACAACTATGAATACAGTTATATAGGTAGCCTAACAAATAGAGGTCTATGGTTAAAATTGGTCTTTGTGGAATTATGGCAAGTGGTAAAACAACATTAGCAGAACAACTAATTCAAAATTATTCGGACTTCTCAAGAGTTAGCCTTGCTAATGCAGTAAAGGAGTTTGCTAATTTCATTTTTGATATTCCAGAAGGATATAAAGACCGAGTTGCTTATCAAAAGATGGGTGATGGGGCGAGAAATTATCTTTTCCAAGATGTATGGATTGAAACACTACTTCAACAAGTTGCGGAACAAGAAGGATTTAACAAGCATTTCATTGTTGATGATATTCGGTATGAGAATGAAGTTGATAAGTTAAAGGCTAAAGGATGGTATATTGTTAAATTAGATATTAATGAAGAGTTGCAATTAGATAGGCTAAAGGCTACTTATCCAGATAATTGGGAGGTTCATGCCGAAGCAAGAAGTCATGCTTCTGAATCTCAAGTAAATAATATTCCTTTGGAAAAGTTTGATTTCGTCATCAAAGCAAGTAATGATGATAGTCCACTAACACAATTAGATAAATTCGTCAATGAAATTTATCAAAAGGAAAGAACATTTTTGGCTGAAAAAAGATTAACAATTGTTGATTTTAATTTCTAATATTGCATATAGTGTGCTAAATCATCAACAACTTCAACGGATTCTGCTTTTATTCCACTTGATTTCTTACCTTTATTCATTTTAATCAAACTCATAGCAATTAATCCAATAAGTGCAAAACCGCCAATATTACTTGCCAATTTCTTACCCTCACTCATATAAACAACTGAACCTTGCTTTGGTCCTTCAATATCAACAATACCCATATATCCTAATTTACCTAACGATTCTTGAAAAGAAAACCAATTAACTTGTGATTTATTTTCAAGGCTCATACTTCCATCTTGTTTTTTAACTTGATGATTCTGACCGCTTTCAACTGTAATTTCCATAGGATTAACATGAGGGTTAGACATTTTCATAGCCTTTACTAAAACATTAGTATTTGGAAATACAAGAACCCTTACCCTATTGTGAATCACTTCCTTACCAGATTTTGAATGCTTTTGCTTGTGAGGATATACCAAAAATTGAACAACTTTATCATTTGAATCTCGGCTTTTAATAAATTCCCTGCAAATGTCGGTGCTACTAAAATATTGCCGACCTGTGTAAATCTTACCATCCTTTAAAGGGTGTCCATGAATTGTCCACTTTCTTTGTTCTTCTGTAAATCCATTTTGTATTCTATCTTGAACCGCTTTCTTTTGTGGTGATACTTCAATCCTACTCAAACCACCATAAGTTACTTCACCTAACTCATATTTACCATTAACATCATAAACATAAGTCATCCATTCTCGCTCATCATAGGTCTTATCGGAATAATTTTTCATATTCTGAATAGCATCTTGGGTGAATTTATTCCATTCCTTTTTCCAATCAGCCATATTTTAAATTATTCAATACTGATACTTAAAGATAATGATAAAAAGTGTGATGGAGTCATAGGGGAGGAAGCCAAAAGAGGCGCATGACCCCACCACCCTATAAAGTTGCCATTCTTCGTAGTTAAAGGTTCTCTTTAAGAAGTATTGACTAAAACGCCTCTATTATAATGATAATAATTCTTAGTGCCGTAAGGAATCTTCATCTTCCTAAAAGTGATATTGATTCTGGGCATCATATTCATCTTTGTTTTTGGAATAGAATGAAGCCAATCATGTTGTGTATTGCCTTGCATAACCATTAGAGAACCATTTTCAAGTTGATAAGTATGCCTCTCACCCGTATTTTTATGCTTCAATAGAAATCTTCTTTCTTGACCAAGAGATAGTGAAGCAATAACAGGATTCTTACCCAAAAACCTTTCATCATCTGAATGATATGAAATAGAGTCATTACCATCTCGGTAATAACTCATAAGAATATAATTATAATCTGAACCTGTTGCTTTCTCAACCTTATCTTTAAGCCTCATCAAATAGGGAGGAATTACTTCTGGATTATAACCTTCATATTCTTGAGGAATGTCTTCATTATGAAAACCAAAACAAGTAGTCAATCGGGGTGTCTTAATTATTTTATTATACTTATTATATTGAACCTGTGTCCATTGAACATTGTTCATAATCCAAGAATAAACTTCTTCCGACTCTTCATCACTCAAAAAATCTGCATCATATACTACATTGGGTTGCATAGTATAGGGGGGTTGATAGTATTATTTATACCTTACGACTATAACGCTTATATAGGTGATAACAGTAAGGAATAATTACTAAGGAGGAAAAAAACATGGCTAATGTAAAAGAAATTGAAGCGTTTTTGAGCGAATTGCAGACCGAAGCGAAGGAGAACAGGGGACCCACACAATATGTGAATCGGGATAAGTTGGATGCATCTATTGACGAGGATTCTGGTTATTCCGAAATGTTCAATGGTTATATCATTGAAGGCTACACCGAAGGCATTGAGGGCAACTACGGAACATCAACCGCAGTTAGATGTATCAGACCCGATGACGGAAGAAGGCTAACGCTTTGGCTCACAGGCTTTGAGCAAGAGCATCTGAAATCTGCCGTAAGCACATGGACTGATGACGGACACTCCTTCCCTCTTGAGGTGAAGTTTGTCCGACACAAGGTTCTTGGCAAGAACGGTAGGAAGTATAACAGATTCTCGGCACAAGTCGTTCAGTCTGGTGAAGATGTAACAGTCCCACCGGTTCCAGACGACCAACTTGAAGCAGTTGAGAATTGAGTGTAAAACTCATTCCCATAGTTATCAAACACCCTTAGCACCTTCGGGTGCATGGGTATTTTCTTTATCCGAATCAATTAGATGGCGTAAAGCATTAAATAGGTCATCACAACAATCCAATTGAATATTCATTTTTTCAATTGCGTTTTACATCATATAAGTTATCATTCTTTCGGATATTTTGACCCATATTACTCCCTTTTCGTGAGGTGATTTTATATAGGTCATATTTTAATTTTTCAATTGGAGGATTCATATGATTGCAAAAGAAATCAAAAACTTTGTAAAAGAATGTATCTCCGATTATGAAGATTTCAATATGTGTATGAAGGATATTGATAACTCAAAAATCATAGGAAGCGAAACAACGGGGTCTGGCTTCTGTATTAAGATTAAAACTTCCGCATTCACCCATGAAAATGCAGGTGAAGATAAAGTTATGATTGAATTTACGGTATCTGATGGAGAATATTCAATTCCTTGCGTATGTCATAATGCAGAAGAAAATTACCTTGAAGGGTCTATGACTGATGACCGACTTACTCATATGTTAGATATTTTAACAAGAAGTCAAAAGCAAGGTAAGCGAATAGAAGTTATTGGTAATTTCGTCAATTATGGAAGAAAAAGAATATTTGTTGTTCAAGATGCCGATATTGATGAAGGCTTAACCGTTAGTCAAATGACTGATAAGCAATTTAAGAAGTTTAAATCTCTTTGTAAGAAACACAAAACAAATCCATTTGAATTAATGATGAGTGATGAAACCCTTTGGGCAGAATTATATGCTAAGAAGTTTTTGAAGATGGCTATTTTGTTATTCTGTTTATCACCCACGAAAAAGCAGGACATGATTCATATTGGAGTTGTATCCTCTCATGGCGAAGGTAAAGACCACCTTGTTGAAAGAGTTATTCAACCATTAGTGCCTTGTAGGAGGGCGGGTTCGGGAAAGATGGCTACTATTCCCGGTCTTTTCGGGGCTATGAGTGGTGATGACTTGAATGCAATTGAAGTTGGCCTTTTGCCTAAGATGAATCACGAAAGAGTAGCCGTGAGTGAGTTTCAAACATGGCATGAAGATACCTTTGGCGAATTGATGAATATGATGGCTAATGGGAAGATTGAGATGCAAAAAGGAGCATTAGATGTTGAACGAGAAACAACTCTTAATATTTTGTTCTTAGGCAACCCCCCTGCTAATTACACCGAGGGCAAGCATGATAAAAGAGTGATGCTTGATGTTTTTGGTAAATATACATTTCAAATCGTTTCCAGATTAACTTTGATTTTCACACAACTATCGCTTGCTGATGGGGAGGCTCAAGATGAAATTAGAAATGCAATCATTTCTGCTATGGATGAGGATTTCACATCTGGAGATGGTGCTGATAACTTAAATATGTGGCGAACATTCTTTAGAGAATACCTTAGATATGTTTCAATACTAAAACCTAAATTAAGAGATGAAATTCCGATGATTAATAGCACCTATGATGAGATTGAGGCAAGACCTCAATTTAAAGATGCCTTTTGTGTTAGAACCGCAACAGATAATAGAAAATATCAAGAGTTTGCAAATCTTGTGAGAGGTATTGCAAGGCTTTATGGTGATGAAAATATTGATTGCATGACGCATTTAGTTGATGCAAAGTGGATTTTTGAAGAAAGCCTTCAAACACTTACTGAAAAATTCAACACCAAACACCTTAGTATGAATCTTGATTCTGCTACTTTGAATCTATTTGAAAAGATTTTGAAAGAATGCCCTGTTGCTAAAATGAGTGAGATTAAAAAGAAAACCAATGCAACTGCGGAACAGATTGAGAAATTGATTTCATGCGAAGCCCTAACTAAAGATGATGAGGGACAATATTGGGCTGATAAGAAATTCTTACAAACAACAGGAGGTGAATCAGATGAGTGAAAGTGATAGACAACTTAAAACTTGGCAGTATTTACGAGCCTGTTATTATCCTCAATTTATTGCAGGAATTACTAAACTGCCTTGGTATCAAAGATTTGAAGTTTTAAAAACACTTCACGGAGATTGGGAAAATAGAGGTGATGACCCTGTTGAGGCTATGATTGAATATGTTATTGAGAAAACTTATTTCCCATTTTTCTGTAAGGGTGCGACTGTATTAGAAGATGGTAGTTTTAAATTACACAAACTAATTTCATCTAATTTGGGTTCAACAGGCGTTTATGATGATGGCTATTGAATTAAGAACGGTTAAATAGGTAATATACGATTGTAAAGTGATTGATATGAGATTTAGAATGAGTGTGGAAGCCGCAAAGAGGGCTTTACAAGCAGTTAATCTTATGATTGATACAGGCATTGGAATTATGGAAGCCGCAAGAAGGGCGGGAACAAGCAGAAGAACCATCCAAAGATTTCTTCAATTAAGAGGTTATAAGGCTATTTATAAGATGGGTAAGCCCCTTCTTATTACACCCCCTAAAATGAGTGATGAGGCTACTGAAAGAGCAGTTAGAGCCGTTGATTTAATCATGTATCGGAGAAAGGAAGATGGTTCAAAATACGGTATTGCAGAAGCGGCAAGATTGGTTGGGACAAGTAGGAGAACCATTAACAGATATTTGAAAATTAAGGGATATGAAACCTTTTTAGGGTCTGATGGTAAATTAAAGATTCTGCTTCCTAAAGATAAACAAATGATGTGGTTTATCAAGGAAATGGCTAAGGGAAGGTCAGCATCATCTATTGCAAAAGAATTACATACGACAGTTAAAACTATTTCAAAAAGAGATATTAACGGTGAGCGATATGAGGAAACAGGTTTAGACCCTGTTATTGTTAAAAGAGGGAATAGGTGGGTTCTAAATATCCTTCCCCTTTACGACCACAGTTTAGTCGTGTATGGAAGATTAATTGGTTTAGGGGATAATGTTCAAGGAGATACAGGTATTGCAGTTGAGGGTCAAGAAGAAGAACAACTTGAAGAAGTAAGGTCGCCAGATGCACCTTCTATTTGGTGGCAGATTGATTTTGAAAATTTCAAATCAACCTTAGAAGATGAGTTTGTAGGTGATTTCTGGAAAGATGATATTGAGGATTGGCTTAGAACGGAATTAGAATTGCCTATGATTGTTAATGAAGCATTGGCTGAAAGGTTAATGGGTAATGATGATGTGATGGAACACGCAGAAGATTTAGATAGGATTGAAGATGGAAATATGAAGATTTCTGCTCTTGAAAACATTATGAATAGGTATCATATTAGAATACATGAGTTTGTTAATGTAGGGGTTGATGACAACCACCCATATAGAGAAAATCAATGGATTAGTATTGGTGATTTAGGTGAAGTTGAATCCGATGGAAGATTTCAAATCTTCTTTTTAAGAGGTGCTGAACCTATGACTTATCCACTTGAAGGTCCTTTAGAATTAACATTTGAGTATGACTTGAATGATGAAAGAGAGTGATAGTATGGAAATAGTAAGAGATGGAGATTTTGCAAGCGTTATTGCAACACAAGATTATGAAGAAGGTCAATTAGTAAATGTTTTGAAAGGAGATATACTATCAGAACCTACCAGACAATCAATTCAAATAGCAGAAAATCAACATATAACAGACCATTTTGCAAAATATATGAACCACTCATTCAACCCTAATTGCTCAATTCAAGGCTATCATATTGTTTCCTTAAAAGAAATTAAAGAGGGTGATGAATTAACCTTTGATTACCATACAACTGAAAGTAAGTTGGCTTGCCCGTTTATAGACCGAGAAACCAATAGATTGGTCGTAGGTTTTGAGGCAGATGAGTCGTAAATCTTTATATATCAAACAAGGAATATTAAACCTTGAGGTTACATCATGGGTTCGCATTCATATTCTGATAATTGTCCCAATTGTGGTTGGGAACACGCAATCCATGTTGATGAGTCAAGAGCAAGCGAAAGTGTTCCCGATGAGTGGGGTTATTGTTTAAGGTGTGGATATAATTGGGGGTATTATGATGATGAAGAACAAGAAGATTATTCTTATATCTCAACTCTTAGAGATTTAAACGAGCAAAGAGTTTCAATGCACATGGATTATGTGAGGGATGGGCATGGAGAATATTCACCATTTAATCCTCCAATTCAATATACTTCTGCTAATTACGAACAGATTATAAGCGATTATGGTTTAAAACATTATATTGATAAAGATACATTTCCAGAAGGTCATAATATCTTTGATGGTGAAGGGCATGAACATCACGAACATGAGCATCATCATCACGATGATTTTGACCCAGATGAATTAATTTATTTAATTGATAGATTAGCCGCATTTGCAGTTGATTATACTGATTCTGGAGGGTTCGGTGGAGAACCAATGGGTAGTGAAACAGATAAAAAAAGGAATATGATAATAGATACCATACTTTATGTTGAAGGGTCTATTGAATTAAATATCATTAATGATATGGAACGGAATCCTCTATCTCTTAGATTTTCTTGGACAGATAACGATTACTCACCTATTTTGTATCTTCCACCTCCCGAATTTATGGCTAAACACCCCGATGAAATCATGGAACACGACCACTAATCTTTATATATCGGTTGGGTTAATTTAAAAAACATGGCTTTTATGGCGGAATGCGTGGGTTGTAATAAGGTCCATGATTTTCAAGATGAAGCCGATTTTGAGGATTATCCTATTTGTATTGGATGCCAAGAAATGTGGGATATGTGGGGTCAATATCCAAACATGAATGAACCTAAATCAAAATTGTTTGATTCTGCATTTAGTTATTTAAACACTATTGAAACACGACCATTAATTATAATGTTAGGCTTAGAAGTTTGGAAGAAATTATTGACTATGAAACATGATTTCTTTACTGATTTATCAGTATCGGAAGAAGATAAAAGATATGTATTGATGGAAGCATTGATTGAATTAGCCCCACTTACTGTTCTTGAAATGTGGTGTGATTTGGGAGATTACTTCTTCAAACAAGGAAGAGATGGATTCAACAAAGGAAAGTTTGAATATGATGGAAAACCATTCTTCACCGAAAAAGCATACATCATCAAAAACAAAGATAATTTCAAAGGATACAACGCAGAATCATTCACCCCTCCTTCGTCTGCGGTGGCGAATGCTAAGAAAGGACTTGAGATGCGAAAGAAATGGAAGCGAGGTGGTTTAACACCTGCGGAAGCAAAGAGTCAAGGAATTGATTCTGGGATTACAAGGGCAAGAAAGATTGCAAGTGGGAAAGTTTCAAAGCATGATGTAAAAAGAATGTCTGCTTTTAATAGACATAGAAAAAATTACCGACCTTCTAAAAAGAAACCCGATGGAGGTCCTACTGCGGGAACAATTGCTTGGCTTCTTTGGGGTGGAACATCGGGTGTTGATTGGGCTAAAAAGAAATCTAAAACCTTAGCGGCGGAAGGTGAAGAAGAAAGTATTTATGATATTTTAAAATCATTCAATATTGAAAAGAATGTTGAATTAGGTCTTACACATGAAAAATGGATAGGTTTATTAGAAACCTTTGAAGATATGATGCCTATGCCTATATTGGAAGGGCATGATGAAAATATTTATGATATTCTGAAAACATTTGCCGTAGTTAAAAATGTTGAAATGGGTATGACTCAACAACAATGGATTGAAATGATTGATATGTTTGAAGAGTCATTAAGCACTCCTTATGAAGATGATGATGATGATGATTATGACCTCTCCGATGATGAGCCAATAGAGATGAATTGCCCCCATTGTGGACTATATCATGTTTTCAGTCATGGTCATTGGGACACAGTATTTTGCATTAAATCAAGAGGTGGTTGTGGTGAAGAAATACAAAATCCAAAGCGGTTTTCTGATTCATTTATAGAGGAATATCAAGCAGAATCCGATACTGCTACTTTGAAAAAATATGAAAAAACTTATGGTAAAAAAGGTGCTAAGGTTCGGTTGGATTTGAAGAATAAGATTATGAAACAAAATACTCATGGAACGAAATCTGGTCAATGGTCTGCGAGAAAATCTCAAAAACTAAAGAAAGATTACGAAAAGAGCATGGAGAAAAAAGGATTAAAACCTTACAAATCATCAAAGAAAACTGAATCACAAAAGGATTTGAAAGAATGGGGCGACCAAGATTGGAAAACTAAAAGTGGTAAAAAATCTTCTGTAACGGGTGAACGGTATCTTCCTTCAAAAGCGATTGATGCTCTTACTGATAAAGAATACAAAAAAACATCTGCCGCTAAAAAGAAAGCAAAGAAAGCAGGTAAGCAATTCTCTAAACAACCTAAAGATATTGCTAAAAAGGTTGCAAAATACCGAGCAGAAGAAGAATTACCTTTTGGAGTTTGTGTGATGCATTATAAAACAACTTCAACTGTATATTATAAAAGAAAGCCATTTAGAAGATTCAAAGGTAATAGACATAGACAACAAGCAGTATCTTATGCTCAATATATGGCTAATAAACTTAAAGAGAATCCCCGAAGATTTAATTATATGTCGTATAGGGCAGAATATAATGCCGAGCAAGAGATTCAAGATTATTCTATTGACCAACTAATGAAATCATCTGCGGTTGAAGGAGATTTCACTCAAGATTCTTTAAAATATTCAGTTGTTGAAAATCTTCAAGCAGAAGATGATTATTGGGGGGGTAGCGTTGCTAAAGCAATTGTTAATGAAATGGGAGATGACTATTATTTTGATAAAGAGATGGATGAATATGATTGTATGCATTTTGCTAATGAAATGTCCTCTTGGCTTAATATTGATGGTATAAAAAATGAAATACAGACACTTGATGAATCCCATACGATTGCCCATGCTTGGGTTTATGTGCCTCACGAAAAACTATACTATGATGCTTGGACACCCTTTGGAGTTTCTGATTGGAAAAAATTGAATTATTGGGATTTTGAACACGAACAAAATCCTACATTACCTCATAGATTTGAAGCAGAAGATTCTAAAAAAAAAGATAACCCTCCTAATGGTTGGAAAATAATTAGTTTTTATGATGAAAAGAATACAAATTATCAATTGCAAAGAATTGTAAAATGTAAATCTTTTGAAGAAGTTAAATCTTTAATTAAAATCATTAACCAAATAGCAGACGAATTGAATCATCACCCGCTTGTGAAATATCAATTCAATTCAGTTGTGATTAATTTATGGACTCACGATACTAATTCCTTAACGGATTTAGATTTCAAGTTTGCAAATCAAATTAATGATTTCCTTGGTGCGACCTCACGAATGGAAGGGGATTCGTTTGATGGTGAGCAGTATCCATTGGATATTCAATTTAATCAGTTGCAAAATTATATCGGGCGACCTATTCCTTGGAAAGTGGATTATGGAGATGGATTAGGAGATGAGGTATTTATTGGAGTTAGAGTCGTTAAAGGTGGAATTGACGACTACGATGGTTGGGTTTTAGTTGATGAAAGTGGAGATAGATACATGGGCTTAGATACGGCTATGGCTTGGAATCAAGCGGGATTTAATTAAGAAAACATTATATAACAAAAGGCTTAATTTAAAATAAGGTGTTGAATATGAGAGATGGAGTGTTAATGGAATCTGTCATCATTGGATTTAGCACTTTGATTGTAGGTTCTGCTTTGATGTTTATACCTATCAATGGAATCTGGTTCGCTTATGTAGGAACATTCCTTGTAGGTTTCATCACTCACCTTCTTTGGGAGGCTTTAGGGGCGAACAAATGGTTTTGTGAAACTAAGTTTGCGAGTTGATTAAATGGAAAAGGGTTATCATTATTCAAGGCGAACAAAGCCCCATAAATATCCAGATTCAATTAAAGAATCTAAATTAGTTGAAAAAGCCATGAAAAAACCAGATAAAGAATATTTTTTCCTATCTGACGAATCTCCGAGATTTCCATTCTTCAAATATCTTGATGATGCAGGGTTAGAATATGATAGGGAAGAAATTAATAATATCATTACTGATACTTACCCTGTAATTATTGCTTTGAAAAATTATTATAATAGGCCAAGACCTGCTCAAGTCAATTCAAAAATAAAACCTTATCCTTCTGAAACGGCTAAAACACCTGCTTATCCATCGGGTCATGCATTACAAGCATTTGTGATTGCAAAATATCTTTCTAAAAAATATCCATTAAGAACCTTGAAGTTTTATTCAATTGCTGAAAGAATTGCTAAATCAAGAGTTAGTTATGGGTTGCATTATCCATCAGATAACGACCTTTCAAGAAAATTAGCCAATGATTTTTAATCAAAGAACATTGTTGTTAAGTGCATAGATAGCATACTCTTTGTGTTTTGCTTCAACCATAATGTCCATTGTGTTGCCATAGGTATTAATTGGACCATAAACAATGTCTGAATGGGCAGGAGTTGGTTTTTCCTCGCCTTGATGTATGTTTCTTGACTCGGAATAGTGGACAACAGGAGTAATGTCTTGAGGCCAAGTGGATAGAGCCAACTCAAGTGCCTCTTGCTCGGACTGACCGCCTGTGTTGAAGATGTGGTGATGGTAGTCAAACACAATAGGGATACCAATAACTTTGTGAACATGGTCGTAAAGGTCTTGAGTGGAGTATAGATTACCCCTGTCGTCATTTTCAACTGTTAGTCGTGCTTTACAAGCATCACTAAGTAGGTTGAAGTTAGAGCAAAACCGAGCAAGTGCCTCAACAGGTTGTCCGTAAGCACCACCTACATGAATATTAATTTTGTTATAATGAGAGGGTGTAAAGCCCATAAGGTCAAAAACGGTGGAATGAGCCTCTAAGTCAAGAACGGCTTTGGAAACTACATCTGGATTTGGACTCGCAAGAACATTAAAAGGACCCGGATGAGTAGTGAGTCGGTGCTTGTGGGTTTTAGCATAGTCGCCAATGTCTTTTAGTAGCGATAGAATAATTTCTGAATTAGGCAGGTCTGAAATTTGATAGCCGTGAACAGGGTGCGAAAGGAATGGAAACATTTCTGATGAAATCCTAAAGAATTTGAAACCATTAGCCTCATTCCACTCTATAATAGTTTTGAAGTCCTCAAGATTTTGGATAATAATTTGTGAAAGATAATCATGTCCTTTGTCAAGCAAGGTTGCCTGTCTTAAGGTTCGGTTAGTAAAAATATTGTTTTCTCGCAACTCTTTGTTAATACAAGCATAGCCCAACATATCACCAACTAATCTTAATTACCTTATTATAGTTATTGTTTTTTTCTTCCAATCATTTTATATAGGTTAAGCCTTATATTACTTTCAAGGTGATTTAAATGACTTTTGATAAAGAAATGAAACAATTTATTGAAGATATGAAAAAAAGCCCTCAATTTGGACACTTATTTAATAGAATCCATGTAGGGCATAAAATGATTATTTTTAGAAAAGATGATGAAAGAATTAGTATGGAATGGAGGCCAATTCATCTTGATAAGAGAGATAAAAGAAAAGGTGCAAGATTCATCAATAGAGGTAAAGGGGCTTGGAAAATATTTGAAAACCCTTATAAAAAATCTTCTTCAAAAAATAATCTAATCTTTCACTATCATGGGCATGGTTGTTCATGTTGTTCAACTTCTAATTGGACTCCTAAACAAAATGGTAATCCTTATTACAATAGAGCAAGAGTTGATAGTAAAGGATTAGTCTTTAAACTTAAATAGGTAAATGATTTTTTATCTTATTATGCAAATTAGAAATGTGCTAAGTTTGTTTGATGGAATATCATGTGGAAGAGTTGCTCTTGAAAGAGTAGGAATTACCTTTGATAATTTTTACTCAAGCGAAATTGATAAGTATGCTATTGCAATTAGTGATTTTCATTTTCCAGACAATATTAAACTTGGAAATATTAATGATTGGGAAAATTGGAATATTGATTTTTCAAGTATTGATTTAATTATGGCGGGATTTCCCTGCCAACCTTGGTCATATAATGGAAAACTTCAAGGAATTGAAGATATGAGGGGTAAGTTAATTTATCCACTCATTAAAATACTTGAGAGAGTTAAAGCGGTCAATCCAAATGTAAAGTTTATTTTTGAAAATGTAAAAATGAAATCTGGATTCAAAGATTTTTTAACAGAATTGATTGGCGTTGAACCGACTATGATTAATTCTTCATTGGTTTCAGCACAAAATAGAAATCGGCTTTATTGGACTAATATTGATAATTTTGAAATTACTCCAACCGATAAATTGTTTATTAAAGACATTATGGAAAATGTTAGCCCTCAAGATAAACATTTCTTTTACGATAATGAAGTTGAATTTACGGGAAAAAAAAGCGGTCATGTAGTTAATTTAGATATTAAAACCCATGAATCCTCAAGAAGAGTTTATTCCACCGATAGTAAATGTCCAACTTTAACAACTATGCAAGGAGGTCATAGACACCCTAAGATTTTTATAGGTAATTCTAATTCATATTTAATTAGGAGAATTACTCCTTTAGAGTGTGAGCGATTACAAACTTTAGAAGATAATTACACTTTGCAAGGTATTATGAATAACAAGGTTGTTAAAATGTCTAATACTCAAAGATATAAAACAACAGGAAACGGTTGGACTGTTAAAATTATTGAAGATATATTGAAGGGGTGGTTTAAGTGATAAGAATTAGAAATGTGCTAAGTTTGTTTGATGGAATATCATGTGGAAGAGTTGCACTTGAAAAAGCAGGAATTGAATATGAAAAATATTATGCAAGTGAGATTGATAAGTTTCCCATTAAAGTAGCCCAAAAGAATTTTCCAGACACAATTCAATTAGGTGATGTTAAAAATTGGCGAGAGTGGAATATTGAAAACATTGATTTAATTATTGGTGGTTCACCATGCCAAGGTTTTTCCTTCGCAGGTAAGCAATTAAACTTTGACGACCCAAGAAGTAAGTTATTTTTTGATTTTGTTGATATTGTAAAACATTTTAAACCTAAATATTTTATTCTTGAAAATGTAGTGATGAAACAAGAGTTTCAAGATATTATTACAGAATATATGGGAGTTAAACCGATTATGATTAACTCTTCATTGGTTTCAGCACAAAAGAGGCGAAGGTTGTATTGGACAAATATTCCAGAAGTTTGTGAGCCTAAAGACAAAGGTATTGTATTGAAAGATATTGTTCAAGAAGATGTAAGTAGTGATTTTGATTTGAAAGGAGGGTGGTTAAAATGGTGGTTAAAGAAAAAGGATTTCCAAGTTAAAAAAAGGTATTCTGCAATAAATCCAGAAAAGGCTATTTGTATGACCGCAAGGCAATATGCGAATTGGAATGGAACATTTATTGAATACAATCCCGCAACCATTATTGGAAGGAGGCTAAATGGATTAGGTAAAAGAGAGGATTATAATAAAGATATTAAAATTACTCAATGTTTAGAAGTTAGAGGTGGAGATAAGATGAATTGTTTAACTACGGTTCAAAAAGATACCGTTATTTCACCAATGCCTAAAGGAAGGTATAAAGATGCTTTCAATATGCAAGATAGTGGTATGGAAGAGGGAGTGCATTGGAGAAAATTAACCCCTATTGAGTGTGAGCGATTGCAAACGCTTCCCGATAATTACACCGAAGGAGTTTCTAATTCTCAAAGATACAAGGCTCTTGGTAATGGTTGGACAGTTGATGTAATTGTTCATATTATGTCTTTTATGGAGTGATTTTATGAAAGTCAAAATGTCTAAATACGGCTCTATCACTTTAGATAAAATTATTGAAAATGTCGCATTCATTGAATTAAATGTTCCTGTTTTTGTGGTTCAAGAATTGATGATGCACGATATAATTAAAAAAAGTATTAATATTGGAAAAATTGGAAAGAAAATGAATTTCTGGCATCCAGAAGATTGGATTATAGAAGGTGCAAAAAATATAATGCCAAGCGATTCAGCAAGGTTGAATGGAGAAGTAAAAAGGGCTTATCAATCGTGCCTATGGGCTTATCATTCTTTAATGAGGCAAGGCGTTCCTAAAACACAAGCCGTGAGCGTATTACCCGTAGGAGTTTATATTAAATGCAATATATCAATCAATTGCGGAGTATTACATGATATTGATTCAAAAGATTTCACAAATCCACTCGCAGTTGCATATCTTGAAAGTATGAAATCAGTAATTTCTGAATAACTTTAATATAGGTTGTTAAAGGAATGATGACTATGGGTTATGATAATTATATTGAAAATCTGCAAAAGGAATGCAATATAATTTACGATATTGCTAATGAAGCAAGAAGTAAAGGATTAGACCCTAAAATTGAGGTTGAGATTCCTCAAGCACACGATTTGGCTGATAGGACTCAAAAGTTGCTATCATTTTTGCACTCACGAAATACGGCAGAACAGATTAGAGAATTAACGAGTATCCATAAGGGTAATCGGGAAAGGGTTGCTTTGGAGATTGGAAAGATTGTTGCGGCTGAATCTTATCTTTATGGTATTTCCAATCCTTGTGGGGCTTGTAATGGTAAAGGATTCACAAAAAGCGGTTGGAGGGAAAAGGAGTGCTTAGTCTGCGAAGGTCTTGGGAAGGTAATGACTTTTGATGATTTAGGTGATAGATATTGGAAAGATACTATAAAAGAGTTTGAAGGTGTGAGTAAATTTAAAGATAATAGTAAAATTGCAATTAGCATTTATCATGGCGTTTGTGCGGGTCTTGCGGTTCTAACAGAAGGAATCCTTGTTGCTCCGTTGGAAGGAGTAGTTTCTTCAAGGATTCTTGATAATACTGATGGAACAAAATGTGTTTCAGTATCTTATGCAGGTCCAATTAGGTCTGCGGGAGGAACAGGTCAAGCATTATCTGTATTGATTGCAGATATTCTTAGAAGAATGTTTAAATTATCTGCACCTGTTATGAGTTATGAAGAGGTTGAGCGATATAAAGAAGAAGTTTCAGCCTATGCGAGAGGTTTGCAATACCGACCTTCTAACCCTCAATTGGAAATTATTGCAAAACAATGCCCTGTTTATTTAGATGGAGAGGGAGTTGGGAATGAAGTTTCTGGTCAAAGAGATTTAAAAAGAGTCAAAACGAATAAAGTTAGAGAGGGTTGCGTATTAGTTATGTGTGAAGGTCTTGTATTAAAAGCCCCTAAGATTATGAAATATGTTAAGGAATTAAAATTAAATGGTTGGGATTGGCTTGAAGGTTTTATCTCTAAAGGGTCTGATGAAAAAAAGGAAATTGGACCAAGTGATAAATATTTAAGTGATGTTCTTGCGGGGCGACCTATTTTTGGAGAACCAAGTGGCGTAGGTGGCTTTAGATTGCGATATGGTAGGAGTAGGTTAGGAGGGTTGGCAACTACGAGCATTCACCCTGCTACTATGAAGGCATTGAATGGATTTATTATTGCAGGAACACAAATGAAATATGAAAGACCGGGAAAGGCGACAGTATTGACTCCTTGTGATGAAATTGAAGGACCATATGTTGAGTTTATTGATGGTTCAGCCAAAAGAATTCAAGATTTAGAAGATTTACCTAATGGTTTAGCCTATGATTTAAATTATCCTGTAAGGAATGTTTGGGATTTAGGAGAAATTTTAGTGCCTGTTGGAGAGTTTTTGGAGAACAACCATACATTACTACCTTCACCTTACAATCAAGATTGGCATAATAGAGTTTTAGAAGAAAGGGGAGTCAAATATCCTCAATCCTTTGAAGAGGCTATGGAGCAATCTAAAGACCTTAAAATAGCAATTGCACCAGATTATGTTTGTATGTTTGAAGATTTGTCTGCTCAAGAAGTTAAGTTATTGTGTGATAATATCAATCCAGATATGTGCAACGGAATTGCCTATGTTCATCACGATGTATTAGAGTTAGTGTATCGGTTAAACATTGATGTAATGGCTCATAATAATTTATCTAATGATGGACAGGAAAATACATATTCAATATATGGAGATAGAGCGTCAGTATTGTTGAATAATTTAAAGGCGATTCAATCTCTTAAAAATGTTGATAAGTTTGAAAATGCTTTATATATGGTCAATGAAGTTTCAAAATATGAAGTCAAACCAAGAGTTTCATACAGGATTGGCGGCAGAATGGGTAAGCCGGAGGGTGCTAAACTTAGAGAGATGAAGCCTTCAATACATTGTTTATTTCCATTAGGTGAGGAAGTAGGTTCTCAAAGGAAGATAATTGATGGTGCGGCTCAAGATAATTTGGTTGAAGTAGGTGTTAGATTAGATAAGACAACAAACAAAGAAACCTATGCGGGAGTTTCAAATGGATTTAATACGGAGTTTCTTGAAGTCAAAGAAAGAAAGTTAGATGTAATGGCTAAATGGAATGAAGCAAAAATGAAAACAGGAAATTATGGAAACCTACCAATTAAAGGGGTCAAAGGTCTTACATCAACTGAAAAGTTTCCAGAAAATATTGCAAAAGGCATTCTAAGATATGAAAACGATATTTCAGTTTTTAGAGATGGAACGATTAGATTTGATATGGTGGATATAACTATGACCCACTTCAAGCCTTCTGAAATCGGTCTTAGTGCTTCTAAGGCTAAAGAATTAGGATATGGGGTTAAAACCATTGATGATGTAGTTGAATTAAAGCCTCAAGACATTGTAATCTCATCTTATTGTGCTGAAAAGGTTCTAAAAACAACTCAATATATTGATGATTTATTGGTCAAGTTTTATGATATGAAACCATATTATAATTGTGAAACAGTTGAAGATATGTTTGGACATTTGATGATGGGATTAGCCCCTCACACTTCTGGAGCAATTCTTTGTAGGTTGATTGGAGTTAGTGATATAAAGGGTCATTATGGACACCCATTTTTCCATGCGGCAAAGAGAAGGAATTGTGATGGTGATATTGATTGTGTTATGCTTCTATTAGATGGTTTAATCAACTTTAGTAGGTCATTTTTATCATCATATAGGGGTGGGCAAATGGATGCTCCATTGATTTTAACAACTAAAATTAATCCAAGCGAAATTGATAAAGAAGCCCTAAATGTTGATATTAATAGTAAATATCCATTAGAGTTTTATGAATTGACTATGGATTATCCGAATCCTAAAGAGGCTCTAAATGCAGGTATTGAAACTGTTGAAACAGTATTGGGTTCTGCAAGAGAAATGGAAGGTTTTGGATTTACTCACGGAACAAATAATTGTGCTGACGGTCCTAAACATAATCCATACAACACTATTGATTCAATGAGAGAAAAAACTATGGCTCAATTCGCTTTAGGAACAATCCTCTATTCTGTTGATAATAAAATGCAATCAAGCAGATTAATTAACAGACATTTAATTAGAGATATGAGAGGTAATTTACGAGCATTTGGACAACAGAAGGTTAGATGCACTAAATGTGGAAGGTCTTACAGGCGACCACCTCTATCGGGTAATTGTTTAACCGTAGTTGAAAATAAAAAGGATGCATTTACGGGTGAATCAGTAAAAATTAGATGTTCTGGAAATGTAATTTTAACTGTTTCCAAAGGTGCAGTTAATAAATACAAAGGGTTGATGACTGAATTAACTGAAAAATATGGTTGTAATGAATATACTGCTGAATTATGTAAATGGGTAAAGCATTGGTCCGAACAAACATTTTATGATAAAGACGAGAGGACTCAAAAAACGGTGTTTTAATCTTCTGTAATTAGGTCTATTCCTTCTGCAAGTGAATATCCTAACCCTAAGAAAAACGCACCGTCAAAATATCCCTTATACTTCAAATAGTAGGGTCTAATATTTATTCGTCTTAATTTATAAGTAATTAAATATTTATAACCTCCTGTATCTTCATACTTACCAATTCTCCTTCTTCTAAATCCTAACTTCTTGTAAAGTCCACTCGCTTCAAAGTTGGATTCTCGGACATGGCCGAAAACAAACTTAGCCTCCTTTATAAATAGAGAAGAATCTCTAAAAACCTTCCACAATTTTTGAGCAATTCCCAGACCTCTCCATTGTTCATTTACTGCAAGTCCAACCATATTGATTCTATCTTGTGGGCCTTTTTCTAAACCTTTCATTCGTTCTTGCCTACCTGCAATATAAGCAACAACATCATCATTAGAATCAACTGCAACCCATACCAAGTTATTTGTAGCATCAATTAATTTATTAAAGTAAGTTACCTTTCTTTCCTTTTGCATACTTCTATTATGAATAGTAAGTATTTGAGAAGCATATTTTTTAGAACCTCTCTTAATTTTAAAAACTCCTTTCTTCGGTTTAGGCTTAGGTGGTTTGGGAATTTTAGGGACAGTAGTTGATGACGAAGCGACAGTTGAAGTAGTCCCTTTAGTTTTCTTAGGGTCTATTTTCTTACTTTGCTTTGAAATAGGGTGAGTATAGAGATATTTTATATCCTCTTTTCCATCAACAGGCTTATACTTTCCATCTTCGGTTTCTTTGAATCCTGCCTTTTTCAACATATTTCTAAGGTCTGTATGTTGTTCCCTTGTATGGGTCAATACGGTATCATATTTTTTGGTTTTAGCCTCTTTAACTAAATCTTTTAACATCTCTTCTGATGCATCGTCAAAATCATCAAAATTAGCAATAGAAGTTATCAAAAGATTTTTTTGTTCGGGAGATTCAACTTCATACTTACCTGCCTTCCAAACCTTTTTTTCAGCAACTTTCTTTTCTCTTGAGGCTACGAAACCAACAAGTTGTAATGGAGCGTCATCACCCTTCAAGTATTTATCTTCCATAGGGGCTAATGCCGCAAGGAAGGGAGTTTTACTCTTTAATATTTTTTCATAATAATCTGTTGGAATCTCACTTGGAAATCTTAATTTGTGAAGGGCAGTAATCTCATCTAACATTTCCTCTTCAACATCAACTACAACATATTTTGCCCCTAACCAATTTTCATCTTTCTTTTCCAAACTAATAGAGTCATCATCAACTGTTATTACTTCCTCCTTTTTTGAATCCTTTTTATTGGATTCTTCCTTTTTAGGCTTGTCTGATTTCTTTTTATCAGATTCAACCTTATCATCTGGAGGAACAGGCATACTCTTTTTTTAGCCTTTCAAATATATAAAGGCTTTGTATTAACCATGCATATAATTAGTTTCGCCTTCTTCCTTTGGTTTTGAAGGTTTTTCAGTAGGCTTTTGCTTACCCTTTAAAATTATTTTAATATTACTAATTTCACTATGAATAATATCCACGACTTCAACCAAATCTTTGATTTCTTCCATAACATCACTCAAGGTGATTTCTGGTTTTACAGGCTCTTTATCACCATTATCCATATTAATTATTATGGACTACTGCCTGTTAAATGTTTTTATTATCAAGCACCATCAGTATTTAGTGCTTCTGAAAGTGAATTGCAAATTTCCATTAATACCTTTGCACCCTCAAGTCCTTTAACAGTATAATTTTGTGCAACACTATTAAGAAGAACCTCAACTAATTCTCTTCTCATATGTATTTCAACAAGGTCTTTATTTACAACTACATCTTTTTTAGACATAGTAATAGATATTTACACTACCTATATAAAATATTTGCTTAGAATGTTAGGCCAACTATAACAGGAGTTGCACTTCCCGCATCTCCCCCAGAAGTTGTAGCAACACAAGTAAATGTAAGACCTATTGTTTCACCATTCATAGGAGTTTCACCCATTCCATCTAATAGTAATTCACCCGGCTCCATACCTCCAGCCTCATAACTCATTGCTAAAAAGTGTTCACCCTCACCAAAAGTTTGTGAGAAATCCGCTTTACCACCTAAATTACCACTAAAGATTCCCTGCCCTTGTCCATATCCATCATGTAACATATTATTAACATTAGAGTTTTGAGGTGCATTTATGGCTAATTGCCAAGCGTAATTCACAGGTGTTCCTCCACCACTTGTAGTAACATTTGCGAAAAACGCCATTTTTATTAGGGCTATGGCAGGACCTCCTACACTACCATCTATGCCCGAAAAATTAATTACTCCACCATGAGCAACTGTTTGAACATTTGTCGCAGGATTACCACCTGCATCAATA
>Ga0315315_10000425_pt1 | contig 34890 bp, 43 predicted proteins | sample M140m3416metaG_FD_203699 | JGI IMG/M metagenome (GOLD analysis project Ga0315315, IMG submission 203699) | Ammonia-oxidizing marine archaeal communities from Monterey Bay, California, United States - M1 40m 3416 | ecosystem: Environmental > Aquatic > Marine > Intertidal zone | place: USA...
GATTAATGAAGAAGGCATTCTTAAAACACAAAAAGATAAAATTATGTACGTTATACGTTCACATTATGATATACATAGAAAAGGAATATCTAATAACGAGATTTCAGAACTTACAGGATTTAGAATTAATGCAGTAAGTGGTAGAGTTAATGACTTAAAGAAAGATGGAGTGATTGAAACTTTTAATAAAGTAAAATGCTCTATTACTAAACGTTTGGTTAATACAGTTGTTCCTAAAGATAACTCTTATTTCAGAGAACAATTAAATAAACTTAGACTGTTACTTGGTGTTTACAATTACAACAAGCATACAATAACTCAAAATAGTAAAAATGAAACAACGTTAAGAGTTGGATATTGGGAAAGAATACCAAAGAATGATTTAATAAAATTGCAAATAAATAGTCAATTGTTATTAACTCCAAATTCTTATTATGAAGAAGATTGTGGAGATAAGTTTTGGTATGTTATAGAACCTATGATAGTATAAAATTGGGCCTCTCAGTTTAGCGACAAAAGATACTCGTAGTATCTGAGCAACACGATGAAGACTTCGTCTGAAGTGTTAAACAAAAACTTAACAGGTTCATGAGACTATAGGCTGGCGTAAGTGCGCACATCATACGTCAGCTTATATTCAAAAGTAATGGTATGTGAATAGATATGACGGTTAATGAACGCTTCATCTAGTACGAGGCCTTCACGAAGTGACCGATTTAGCCGTCTATCTGTTGACTATAAGTATTGATATTATTAAATTTAGAGTACATATAAGGAGAGATATATGGATGTTATTAAAGTATACACAGACTACCTTGCTCATGTAAACAATAAAAGAAATGCAGAAAGAGAAGACGAAGAGTTTCATGCATCTTCTTCTGGTAGTTGTTTTAGAAAACAAATGTATGGATTTTTTGGATACGATTCAAAAGAACTAGATGATAAGTCATTAAGATTATTAAGACTTGGTACTATTGTACATTCAGATTTTGAAAAAGCAATGTCTATGTATGAAGACAATAATCCTCAAGAAGAAATTCATATTGAAAAAAAAGTAAGTATACCTAGATTAAATTTAGTTGGAACGTTTGATTTGGGAACACACTATGGTAACACTTTTAGTATTTATGATTACAAGACAGTAGCTGCTTACAAGTGGACAACTAAGTTTGGTCGTAAACACAATAGAGTACCAACAACAGACAAAAACTATAAGTTACAATTAGGCACTTATGGTCTTGCAATCAAAGAAAATAATAAAGATACTATAGTAAAACTTTTTCTATTATGGTATAATAAAAATACATCTATGATGCGAGAACAAATTGTGGATAGTAGTTACATATTACAGGCAGAAGAATATTGGCTTGAAGTAAATACAATATTAGAAGAACATGGAGAAGATTTTGAACAATCTGATATGTTAGAGCCTGGAATATCTTATGGAGTCCCTTTTGAAGATTGGGAATGTAGATATTGTCAATATAGTGACATCTGTCCAACACCAATAAAATAAACACAAGGATAACAATGAAAAACAATACACCTATTGTTGTAGATGAGTCTATGCTTACTGCAACAGATGAAATAAGGAAATCAATAACAATTAAGCATAAGAAAGTTTCTTTTATGAAAACTCCTAAACCTTATATTAAACAAAAGGCTGGAATGGATTATGTAGAATATTCTTATATGAGAGATATTGCAGATAAAGAATTTGCAGGTTGGTCTTGGGAAATTATATCAACAGAAATGTTAGGTAGTGCAGCTTATGTAGTGCATGGTAGATTAAAATGGTACGATGAAGGTATTTGGAGAACAGGAGATATGGTAGCTGCTCATAGAATACAAACTAAAAGAGGGACCGGAGAATTTGTTGATATTGGTAACGATGTTAAAGCAGCCAATACAGATGCCATTAAAAAAGCATTTAATATGTATATGAATATTGCAGATGATGTCTACAGAAATCAGATAGAAGATATGGAGTTGTCTGATGAAGAAAAGAATGATATACTTGTTCTTGCATCTGAAATAAGTGAAGAAAAGATGAGTAACATACATATACTTATTAATAAAGGAGAACTAAACAAAGCAAACTACAAAGGTTCAGTAAGCAAACTAAAAAGAGAGATAGATAATGAGAAAAATAAATAATTACGGAGAAGTTCATTCACTTTTAAATGAAGAAGAATGTTATACAATTGGAACTAATGACGGAAAAGAATTTAGGAGAGTAGTTTATAAAGGAACTAAACTCTTAAATGGTAAGAGTATGATGGTATTTAAAACAGAAGACAATAGTCGACTAACAATAAATCCATCATTTCATACCTTCACAATAGAAGAACAACCACTTCCTCAACCAGAGGATTTAGATAGTAGAGTGGATGTTTACATACAAAATCAAATAAAGGAGAGATAAAATGGGTAAACTTAAACAATCAGACCTTGACAGATTAAAAAAAGAAGGACTTCTTTCTGAGTCTGCTGAGAAAGCATTGAAACAAACAAATTCTGTATCAAAGAAAACCACTACACCTAAAAGATTTATAAAGACAAAGAACGGAACATTTGTTTCACCTAGTCTTTATTTTCGTGGAGGTAGAGGACTTGAAGCATCTGAAGAGATGTTAAAGTTTCAATCAGAATACGACAAACTAGTAAACAAATACACAACAACTAATAATAAATAAGGAGAAAGTAATGGCAAAAGCAATAGAAGCTGAGTTTGACCCATCTGCACAGGTAGCATTTGTTCCTGTAGAAGAAGGTACATACCCTGCTCACATAACTGAATTGACGACCAAAGAAGTAAACACAAGAGCAGGTCAAGCAATCATTGTTAATATGTCTTATACTCTAGCTGACGAAGCTGCTGAGGTTGAACAACCTTTGTACGAGATGGATGGATATAAACATAGACTAGATGTTAATGGTAGAAAGATACCTATTCTTAAAGATGGAGACCAAGAATACATACTAGGAACACATCTTCCAAAGAAGAAATTCTACGATAATGGTTTCTTTGTATTTACTACTACAGAATCTGCTAATAAGAACAGTAGATACTTTAAGTTACTTGAATCATTAGGAATAGAACTTGAAGAAAACGATAGAGGTATTAAGAAACTTGTTCTTGTAGAAGATGAAGACGTAATAGGATTGCCTGTTTACGTTAAATTAGAAACACATTCTTATGTAACTAGAGACACTAAAGACCTACCTCCTCATGAACAGGAGACTAGAACAGTCTTAAAAGCAAAAGAAGTTACATTGTGGGAAGGTGGAGAAAAGATAAGTCTAGAAGAACTTGAAGATGACGTTCCTTTCTAACAATTAAAAAAATGCCAAGAGATATTGTTTGGAATAACTAACTTATTCTAAGTAATTTTGAGACGAGGGTGGTGTGTATCCAACCCGTATACTCTCCATATATACTCGTCTCTCTCTCGGCATCACCCTCAAATGATAAGGAGAGACAATGAAAGAATCAAGCGCAGTAATAAAACTAACACAATCTGAAATAACTCATACTATAATGGCATTGGTTATGGCTAAACAAGCATCTGCTAATTTAGGTATTGAGTATTATGAAAAAATGTTTAATAGTCTTTGGAAAGATTTTGAAAAGATTAAAAACAGTATAATAGAAGGAGAGAAGAACATTGAAACCAATAACAAAATGGAAGAAAAAACTAGAAACAATCCACAAACTTGCAAAGTCTGCGATTAATAATAAAATAGATTGGAAACCATCTAAAGGTTTACTTTATATAAAAGATGTTCCTGTTGGAGAACTTGTTAAAGTTAATAAACAAACAGCAATAATAGTAGAACATACAGAAGTATCAACAGTAGTTCATTGTGTAGAATATGAATCTGAAGATAAACAATTTTATTTAGGTAGACATAGGTGGGCAAATACAACGGAGGTAAAAACATTATGAATCAAGTAACATCAATAGAACAAGAATTAAGAACGTTTATAGAAATATATGAACACAATTTAAAAAGTATTAAATATATATTATCTTCAAAAGATGTAAAAATACACGCTAAAATAAGAAGAATAGAATATATAATAGATTCAATTGAAAATGAGATTAGTAATGAAAAAGATTGGTAAATACAAACAAAGTGAATACGATGCTAGAAAGGCAGATGCTTATATAAAATATTGCATTAAGTGTTCAAAATGTTGGGAAGTAACAGTTGGTTCAGCTCAACTTAATGGTAGAAAAAGAAGAATAGTTCAATACTATGAAAACTTTGTATCGTATGGTAAAGAAAAAAAAATATGTAATAATTGTAAAGGAGAGAACAATGAGCAAAATGTCATGGATAAGTTATCTATGTGAATCTAATAATAGAGAAGCATTGATAGAAGAAGTTGGTGTAGAACTTGCAGATGAGTTTTTGCACGCACATTATCAAATGAGAGATAATAGAGACAACCCTGCGTACAGTAAATTAAATAAAATTCACGATGAAATGCAGAAGGAGGTTAAACATGAAAAAATGTCCAGCTTGCGGATACACTCCTCTAAGTAAAGGACAAAATATAAGTTTAAAGATTAGAAACTTAATGATAGAGAGAGAAAAGAAAACAATACAATCACTAAATAAAATTGCAAAACTAATTATTGATAATGTTCCTCAAGACGATAGAATGTCTTATTACAAGTTTTTATATGGAATCAAAAATTGCAAGGATGACGTAGTCAGACATTGCATTGAGACATATTATAAAACAAGAGCATTTCAAAGTAATAAAGGATTTGCATATTTAAGAGCAATAATACAAAATCAATTCAAGAATAACGATAAAATACTAGAAAATGAGAGACGAAGACTTGGTTCTGTACCACCAATAATAGATTAAAGGCTCCCCATTTCGAAATAAAACTCTTTTTAATAATACAATAAAAAGAGGGTTATAAGTGAAAAATAAATGTTGGCGCATTGGGGAGCTTTTATAAAAGGAGAATAAAATGATAATGTTTGACATATCAGAATGGATAATTAATTTAGTAGTATTAGGACTAGGATTAGTATTTTGGTGTTTAGCAATACTATTAATGGGAATGATAATTACTATTAGTAATAAATGGATTAAAGAAAATTTAATTAAATAAAGGAGAAGTAAATGAGATACTATTGGGAAGCGTTATTTAGTGTAGAATATTTTCCATATTGGGAATTTACTATGCTAGCAATGTTGTCTTTACAATTAAGTCATTTGTGGAGATTGCATAGAATAGAAAAAAAAATAGACATAACAAACGAAACGTTAAATGAAGTTTTAGACGATTTATTAGATTAACATAACAAAGGAGAGAGATATGTTACAAAATGCAAAGTTTCCAGTTAAAGAAGTACCAGCTTATTGGGAATCAACTAATAAAAATAAAGGAAATGGCACTAGTGTTAGAGAGATGTCAACAGGATATAAGTTTATAGTAAGAGAAGATACTAACAAAGTTCTTAGTTGTATGACCAATTCTTATAAACTAGTAAGAAATGACGATATAATTAAGACTGCTAATCCTCTTATTGAAAAGATGGGTGGAGAAATATCTAAAGTAAATGTATTAAAAGAAGGTTCAAAGACTGTTATGAATTGGACATTTCCAAATAACAAAGTGAGAATGTCTAAAGATGATGAGTTAATTCCAGAAATAAATATAGTTAATAGTTATGATGGAAGTCTTGGTCTTAACATACTTGGTGGTGCTTTTAGAATAATATGCTCCAATGGATTGATAATAGGATTCGTAGCATCTAAATACACTAACAAACATATTAAGACAAACATTGAACTTAATGACTTGGATAGAATCATTGAAGAAACCATTGGTAATACGTCAAACATATTTAAAGATGAGTTTCCTATTCTTGCAGAAACTAAGTTCAAAGAAAAACACTTAATTGAGTTTATAAAGTTATTTCCAGAATATGCAAATACATTGGTTACAAATAAACTAATTATTGAAAATCCTAAAACGTTTTGGGATTTGTTAAATGTAGGTACTAACATTCTTACACATCACATGAACAGAGAAATGGTTTCAACTCACAATCTTGAAGGCAGGCTTTACCCTAAAGTAAAGAAACTAGCACTTAAAGAGGCTGACGTTGCCATCTCTTGATTGGTATGATTGCCCTATAGTTATACCTTATTATGGTGGGAAGTATGAGTTGAGCAGAAAGTTTGTTCCTCTCATACCCCATCATGAAAGATACTTCGAAGTTTTCTCTGGAGGATTGTCCATGTTCTTTCGTAAAACAAAAGTTAAATGGAATGTTCTTAACGATAAAGACAATAACATAGTAAATCTATATATGTGTATTATACATGAATTAGATGAGCTTGTTAAACATCTTGAGTGGATGCCTAAATCCAGAGAACTCTTTGAAAACTTTAGGACCGACATAAAAGAAAAGAAACCTATTGATATTCCAGACCCTTACCAAGCTGCAAAATATTTTTATTGCATACGACATAGTTTCAACAAATTGATTCACACTCCTATGTCAATGGGAAAAGATTGGAAAAGGAATTGGGAAGAAGAGTTTAAGTATTCAAGAATGAAAATCAATGGTTCAACTATTGAGAACTTAGATTTTGGAGCTCTTGTTGATAGATACAAACCCAACAGCAATGATTTTTGGTACTTAGACCCACCATATTTTATTGCAACAGACAAAGGTGATTACTATCAACACAACTTCACTGCTGAAGACCATATAAGATTGAAAGAAAAAGTAGACGAACTAGATTCTAAAGGTGCTAAATTTATGGTCTCATACGACTACAGAGAGGAAGTGTATGAGTTATACAAAAACTACAATGTAATGACCATTGATTTGAAATACATGGGTGCTACAGATGAACACAGAGCAAAGAAAAGAAAAGAGTATTTAATATTAAACTATGAACCTGTCAATCAGACAAGTTTATTTTAAAGGAGAATAGATGAAGGATATAAAAGACGTTCAAGTAAAAGTTATGCCATCTAATGTTGACGCTGAAGAAGCAATGCTTGGTAGCATACTTCAAGGTGGAGATATTGAAATGGAAATAGCAATGGCTTGGATAAGAGAAGACGAAGCACTTTATTCTACAAAGTGTATGAACATATTTCAATGTATGAAAAACTTGTACAATAATAAAGTTCCTATTGATACAATTACATTATCTGATAAGATGCAAGATATGTTTGGATTGAAAGATAGTTTGTACATATTAGATTTACAGGATAAAAGTCCTAGTAAAGTAAAAGTAGAATACTATGCTAAGATTGTATGGGAAAGATATGTTCAAAGAGAGACTGCTAAATCTGCTCAAGACTTACTTAATGCTAGTTATGAAAACTACAATGAGGTAGGTAGAATTATTGAGAACCATAGCAAACTTATTGATGAACTAAGAAACATACAACCTTCCAAAGCAAGAGACATTTCTGATATTATTGAAGAAACTAACGTAGCATTGCAAGAACAATCTAATACAATACAGTTTGGTCTTGGTAAACTTGACAACTTCGCAGGTGGTATGACTCGTAAAGAAATTACTGTATTGGGTGGTAGACCTGGCCATGGTAAAACTACGTTAATGTTGAACATTGTGCGAGGTTTGATTGAACAAGGATACAATGTAATGCTATTTAATCGTGAGATGAGTAATGTAGAAACAATGAAGAAATTGTACGTCATGGAATCTAGAGACATTACATACTCAATGATTCGTTCTGGAATAACAGATGATAAGAAACCAGCTCTTACTAGTGTGTCTGAATATGTTAAGAATAAGTATGAAAATCTTACAGCATTTGACGACATACGAGGATTAGATGATTGTATTCGTGAAATCAATAAAGGTAAACCCGATGTTATTATTGATGATTACATTCAATTGATTGATGTAGGAATGACAAACAAAGATAGAAGGTTTGAAATTGAGAAGATTGTACAAGATTACAAATGGGCAGTTAAACAAAACAATTGTTCTGCAATTCTTGTATCTCAACTAAATCGTGATATTGAAAAGCGATTCGACCCTAGACCTAGAATGAGTGACTATGCAGAATCTGGTGTAATAGAACAAACAGCAGAGTCAGCAATGTTCGTTTTCTATGGATACAACTTTGATAGTGATAAATACAACAGATACAAAAGTGAAGTCATTGTAGCTAAAAGCAGATATGGTACTATTGGAACCTACCCAATGGGATTCAATGGTAACAAGTGCAAATTTTACAATGACCATAAAGAGGCGGAACGAGACACAGTTGCGTAAATCTTGTAGGGGATGCTACTATGGCATCGGAGAAAAATGTTATTGGTTTAGAGATGTTGAAGGAACATCCCCTAAAGAGATTCCTGTAAGTGTTTTTGATAAAGGATGTAAACATTATAAAAATACTAATATGGTAGATTCAGAATCAGAACTACTTATATTAATATCAAATAAGTTTGATGGAGAGATACTTAGCGATAAGTATGAAATATATAAAAAACCTTACAAAAAGAAATATGTAAAAAGTTCACATAACTATTCATATAGGAGAGATGCACAATGAATAAAACAGTAATAGGAATAGACCCTGGCGCTAATGGAGCTATTAGTTTTACAACAACAAATGATAAGAAAAGAAAGAAAAATGGAATAACTGCATACAAATGCAATAAACTAATATCTGGAAGGTCAATTATATGTACTATGGCAAAGTCAGCATATAATAGAGGTGAGTTTAAAGAAGTAACAGCTTACATAGAAAAAGTCCATGCAATGCCTCATGATGGTAGAAGTTCTTTGTTTAAGTTTGGAGTAAATTATGGAGTTTGGTTGGGAATACTAAACGCTCAACAAATTCAAACAATAGAAGTGTCACCACAAAAATGGATGAGATGGTGGGAAACAAAATTAGGTATTAAACTTCCAAAAGAAAAAAAAGACAGAAAAAATAAACTTAAAGAAATAGCTTCTAATTATATTAACGTTGAACAAAAAGTTACTTTATGGAACGCAGATAGTATATTAATAACAATGTATGGAATATACATGGAAAAGGAGAAAGAAAATGGAATGTAAAGATAGTATAGACGTATGGATTAAAACTTGTAGTAGTTTAAAAGACACTATAAAATTAGCAGTAAAAAAAAATGATTCAGATTTTATTATTGAATTGTTAGAAAAATTTAGAGAAGCAACTGAACAATTAGAAACGTTAATTAAAATGAGTAAAAAAGAAAGATTTACAGCATAATCTCCTTATGCTGACTAGAAAACGAGGGGGTAAGTTTTTACTTACCTCTTCGTTCTAATTCTCTTAAAGAATTTTGTACGTCCATTGGTAAACCTTGATATTTTTTTCTTTTAGTTTTCTTTTCTAATCTATCAAAGTAATAACTTGGAAATTTATCTTCTACAAATGGAACAAAAGAATCTTGCATAAAAGTATAATCACTTTTCTTTTTTGGAAACAAAGTAAGTTCTTGTGCAATTGATGTTTTAAGTCCGTAAACTCCTCCTCTTGCAATCATTGGTATAAACCTATCAACTGCTCTTCCAGCAAATTGATTGAGTAGTTTTACATCTCTAACAAATTTGTCTGTGTTGTCGTCACTTGTAAAATCACCAGTATTAATAAGTAAGTTATCTAAATATTCATTATCAGCATTTATTAGTTCTGATTGAATACCTATATCCATTAATGTACCAAATGTGGGACCGAGTTTAGAACCAATAATGCCTTTTCCATAAAAATTATTATTTAATTTTTGTATTTCTTTTTCATCATCTAAGTCTGTTGTAAATAATAATGCTATGTCTTTTGCAAATTCAAGACCTACATGCTCTATTAATGTTTGATTAACTCCAAATATTGCACCAACAACTGCTGGAGCTAATACATAAGCTGTAGTCATATTCATTGCTTTATAAACACCATTAGCATCTTTTACCCAATTAAAAAAATTATCATCGCCCAAAGCTTGTAAGTCACCTTTAGCTTCTTTATATATAGCATAGTTTCTTTCCATAAATTCCATACCATAATGTTGAAACTGAAAGACAAATTGTCCTATACCTTCTCTTAAGTTTCTTGCTTTAGCATAAGCATTATAGTCAAAGTGATTTAATATAACCATATTCTTAGCATAGTTAGTTGCTAATCTATCTATTTCACTTTCTTGTGTTCTTTTTATTTCACCACTTTGTATTTTTTGTTCTAAGTCTTTTAAAAAAATACTATTCTGACTTAGTTCTTTGTGTATAGAACCAAAAGCTATTTTAAATGTTGCTTTTCTATTTTTATTTTCAGCATATCTATGAAAACCACTACTCTTTTGAGCTAAATAACTTGAACCTCTAGCAAATATTTTTAAACCTTTATATACAAAGTTTTCATCACCGATGTAAATTATTTTCCCTGTTTCTGGGTCTATTTTTCTTATTTTAGTAAGTGGTTTATCTACTTTTACACCAGATTCTAAAGCAGCTTCAGATGTATCCATTAATAAATTAGCATTTTTTAATATCTCGCTTTCATTTATATCTATACCAACTCTTGCCATATATGCTTTTGATTCTCTCATTGCTTGTCTACCAATAGTACCATAATTCATAAGGTACTGAGTAGAGTTTCTAGCTGCGGAACGTAAACTAAATCCTAATTTATTTGTAAACTGATAAGACAAAAGAGTTCTTCTAATTAATTCAGCAGAACCTTCTTGTTTTGATGTTCCATTGAATGTTCCATATATACTTTCTATTATATCTACAACTTTACCAGAATAATCAGATTCAGAATTGTATGTTTGCTTAGCATTGTTTACTGCTTTTAAAAAGCTACTATTTAAAAATGTTGTTGTATTAAATTTATTTATATTGTGGATATAACTATTTACAACATCTATAAAGTTTTTACTGTATTCGTAATCGGTATTTTGTGTTCTTGCTTTAGCATGATTTGTTACCCAAAAGTTCATACCCTCAATAACATCATCTATTGATTTTTTTTCTTTAACTAAATCAAGACCACTAACATACATATCCTCAATATGCCCCATTAATCCATCCATCATAGTATTATTTAAGTCTCTTACATAATGTGGAAAATAACCATCCTCTTTGTATTTAGGCATCAATTCAGACAGTAATTTTTCTCTTATATTAACTAATGATTCTTCAGTTCCTCTAAAATCTTGTCTGCCTCTAATTCTTTCTATTGTAGCATTTATAACTTCTGTTATTCCATTCCTTAAATCTTTGTAAGAATCTGTCATCAAATCATTGTATGCTTTTAAAGCTGGTACAAAGTTATCAGAAACTCCAACTTGATTAAAATATTTAAAATACTCATCTCTGTTTAATCTTACAAGTTTCGTACCATCATCATATTGCTTTACTCTTTGACTTGCATCTTTATTTGTTTTTGCTAATTCAACTTCATCTTGATATTTTGCTTTAATAGCTGAAGGAGTTACATCTTCAACAAGTTTTATAAAATCTGTAAAACTTTTCATAGTGCCTTTACTTTCAAAGTTTCTTAAATCTTGTTTTCTTTTTGCTATCTCTTCTTTATCACCACTATCTAATGCCTTAACATATTCCAATTCTATTTTTCTATATCTGTCTAATGCTTTATTTACATCTCTATCAGAAAGTTTTTTACCAATGGGTAATTCACTAGATGATTTTATAAACTCTAAAACATCTGTAAACTTTTTTTCTAATTCAAGAGACCTTCTACTATCACTCTCAACAATTCTTCTTACATCTTTTAATGTTTCAAACAAAACAGGGTCTGCTTTACCTAACATTGTTCCAGTCATAAAACCTTCAAATGCTTTAAATGGACTGATTTTATCATTGCTTACTCTATTTGCGTATGAATCTAAATCTTTTAAAAATGCATTGATACTACCAGAAGTAAGAAAAGGACTACCTTGCTTTTCACCTATTAATACAGCAGTTTCTATTGGCAATTGAAACCTAGACTCAAACATAGATATAGCAGAATCATATGGAGTTTGTATATTCTTAGCAACAGAATTTTTATTAGCCCATTTTTCTATACCATCAAGAAGTTTTACTGCTTTTTTATTTTTCACTTGTCCACAATCTACAGGCAATCTTGAGCCTCCCTCATTTTAAATATTTTTTCTTTACCAGAATCTTTAAATGGCATTTGTCTTACACCATTAACTAAAGAAGTTTCTACTTCATTAAAACTTTTAAGCATATTTAATAATCTTTTAGGTTTTTTAACTAACGTAGGTTCAAACTTAATATATTTATTAAATTTATATAATTTATTATTTTTTAAACTTTCTGGTTCTCCATCGTCCCCTTCAACATCATATATTTTTTTCTTTGATAATTTTTCAAAGTCTTCATCTAAAGACAATCTTTTTTCTATATATTTTATAGGATTAACATAGTCTCTTTTATACATATACTCTTCTATATCATTTAATTTAGTTAAAAAATTAATGTAATCTTGTTCTTTTTTATTTGGCATTAGTTCCACATAGTCTCTATACATACCTATAACAGATTTATTTATTGTAGAAAAATCATTTGTTGGTAACGATTCAGATAACCAATTAAATTGATTGTTATTTTTTATTCTTCTTTGCATATCTTTATCAAAAGGCATTATTCCAACTTTATCTAACATCATATCTTTTTCTGACCTTATTGATACATCTTTATTAAAAAACTTTCTATAATAATCATTACCTTTAATTATTTGGTCTAATGATACTTCAACTGCTTCTCTTAAATTTCGTTGTTCAGAAAACTCCATACCAATAGTTTTTTTACCACTTGCTATTCCAGCTAATACTTGAATACCATGAGAATATCTTTTTGATTCTTTATATGGTATAGATATTGGTCTATTATTAAAAACGCCTATAGCATCTCTGTTTCTTATAGGTTCCATATAGGCAAACATAAACTTTAATCCATGTTGTTCTATTTTTTCTAATAAATATTTTTGTCTTAATTCAAATACATTAGATATTCCACTAGAATGCATTGCTACATAATCAATCATTTTAGAATTTGTTAATATAGACCTTTTTTGACCAAATGGTAAAAGTTCATCAAGTAATGTATTAGAACCTAATGTTTGTTTGTTAAAACTTTTTATAGCATCTAAATCAGACTTTTGTTCTTTAGTTAAGGATTCTGTCCAATTGTCGTATTGGTATCCTCTTGGACTGCTTTTAAGTAAAGCACTTAGTGTATTTGCATGAACAAGAGACCTTTTTAAATTACTATCATCAACAGAAATATATTCTTTATACTTTAAATCTGAAGGATTTATTTTAGATATATCTTTTTTATAATCTTCTTGAAATTTTTCTTTTAATTTATTTATTACATAATCTAGTTTGTTAATTTTATCTTTTTTCCATTTCCATCCATAACTAGATTTTCTTATTATTTCTTTTTTATTTGATAATCTTTTTATAGAAGATATACTTTTATTAAAACTCCTAGTATCAGCAACAACATCTTTAGTAAACTTATCTAAATCACGTCTTTGTTCTGTATTTACTTTTTCATAATCTGGATACCTATCTTCACTTTGTTCTTTTGAATCTTTGTAATTAGAAGGAGATGATATTAAAGAATCAAACCAATTTTCAATTTGAAGATAAACACTCGTATCTAATGTGTATTGTTTTCTTTCTTCAAACAAATCTTTTTTAGCTATTTGAACAGCTATTCTATCTAAATATCCACCACCATTACCATCATATATATCTCTTGTTTTTTTATCAATAGACTTAAATCTTCCTTGTTCTTTATCCAACAATGCATCTAAATATTTCTGGTCATCTTTTTTCAAAACTTTTCTTTTAAATTTTAATTGCTTTGCTAAAGAATCATATATGTTCTTATGAAACTCTCTAAAGTTTTTAGCACCTATTTGCAAGTCATAGAATGTTGTTTTTCTAGGATTACCACCTGAATAAGACTTGTCTCCAAAAGCATTTAATAATTTATTTTGTTGACTTAAAAACTCTCTTAATACAAGTTTATCTGCTTCATTTAAATCTTCAGTTGCTTTAAACTTATTACTTTCTTTGTCTAGTTTGAACTTTTGAAATATTCTTACTCGTTTACCATCAGAATTTTGACCATTAGCTAATATATCTTTTAAATCGCTTGCCCTTGCTTCTAGTGGAGATATAGAACTTCTGTTATCTGGAAATAAAAAATCATCCGACCATTCATATATATTAGAAGATATATTACGATTTAATGAATTAGCTCCATCTAATATATACTGTGTTTCATAAGCACTTCTTTGATAATATGCTAACGTTCTTGTATCTACAGTAACAAACTCATCATCTCCAGATTTATACAATTTTCCCGGTCCATCAAAATTATTTGTTTCTTTATTTTCTTTTACATTTAAATCCCATTTTTCTCTTTCTACAGAATCAAATAAATAATTATCGTTTGCAAGATTTTGAAGATAGTTTATTTTTCTAGGAGTTTTCTGAACAATACCTATACCTCTTTTATATCCAATGCTAGTACCTATCTTTTTTAACATCGTTCTATTAGATGACTTAGCATCAAGTTGAAATGTAAAGTTTGAAGGAGATTGAGCATTTTCAGGGTCTATACCTTGAACATGAAATGCTTGATTTCTTTTGATATAGTCAAACATAAAGTCACTATGAGCAAAAAAGTAATCTACTTTATCAGCATCGTAATCGCCCTCATATGTATTTACAATATCCCAACTATTAACTTCAACAGCCAATCCAGAATCTTCAGGTAAAAATCCTTTTAGTCCTAATAAAGTTATATCATCTGGTCTTGTTCTTGGGTTTCTTCTAGATATTATACCCAATTCATATCTTGTATTTGTTATTTCAGATGTAGCTTCTAAAAATTGATGAATACTTTCTATAGTAGAATTTTCAGTAAGTAAATCTTTAGTAAAATATTTTTCATCACTTTTAGGTATTTTACCTTCAATATCTTTTATAAAATCATCAATAGTAAAAGTTTTTGTATTTTGAAGTATTCTTATATCTTTTCCTTCTTTTGAAAGAACAGATATTCTAGTACCCCTTTCTTCATGAGGTAACATAATTTGACCAGTTAATATTTTTTTATTATTCTTATCAAATAAAGTAGGCAATAATCTTGTTTTTCTTCCATTACCTAAGTGACCAATTGCAGATTGTATTATAGGAGCTTGTCCACCATACCTAAAAGAATCTTCATCTATCTCGCCTTTTATTCTATTTGTAATTGACCTTCTAGTAGTAAAAAGATTATCAATATATTCTTTAGCTAAATACTTCTGAACTTGATTCATACTGTAATCCATTGGGTCAGCTGTTGAATCGTTTAATTTTAAATAATACATTAATGTACTTAAGTGTTGCAATGAACCTTCATTTGAATCTTCTGGAATATTATTTTCTCTCATCTTTTGTTGCATAAAAGAATTTAACTTATACGGGTCGCCAATAATATCCATCATATAATCAAGATTTTCTTCTAACTCTGGTCTAATTTCTTCAAATGCTCTAGCGTGTTCACCTATATCCATATAGTTATAATCACCAACACCTTCACTAGCAGATAGTAAATTAGCATCTTTTTCTGGTCTAAACCCTATCCCATCTATATCTATTTTTCTTATAATTTTATTTTTATTTTCTTTAATCTGAAAAGAAGACAACTCATCCCATCTCAATCCTGTCATTATTGTATCGTCTCCACCATCGTATGCTTTTGCACCAGATTTAGTAAGTAAAATATCAACATCCTTATTTAAGTTAAAAAACCCTTCTAATTGAGGAGAATGAACAAGCAAGGTCTTACCATATAATAATGTTTTTTCTTCGCCCTGAGACGAAATAACAGGCTTTATGGGGTTTGTAGAGTTTGGACTATGACCCATTAATGTATGATACTCCATCATTCTTTCTTTTGATATGTAAGCAATACTATCAAATGCAGAAACTCTAGAATGAGCTCCACCTATAATATTTTCTAAATTATAATTTTCTAATTCTGGATATTCACCTTTAAACTCTTCTACTGTTTCTTTTATAATCCTAGACATTGATTCAGTATCATCATCCCATATTGCAATTCTATAACCTTTCTTATCCAATCTTTTCTTTAACAATTCAGATGCTTTGTTTTTACCTAAAGGTTTTCTAGCAATCAATAATTCTTGTATATAATTTTCAGTAGGTCTAACAAAACTTTTAGTTGAATATAATTTTATACGTTTTGTGTATTTATCTACAAATTCAGAATCTGAAGAGTTCATGATTTCATAAAGAAGTTTGTTTTCTTTACTTTTAAAACCAGTTTCTAAAATTAAATATCGTGTTGCTAATTCTACTTTAAAATCATCATATAAATTTTCTTCAATTGTTTCATCAAAACTTTTCTTAATAGTATCTAATGCTTTTTTAGTTGAAGGATTTAGTAAGTCATTACCATCGCTATCTTTTTTAGTTGTGTACTCATTATAAAATCTTGTGAAGTCTTCTACAATCTTTTTAACATCTGTAGTTTTTATTACAATACTATCCATACCATCGTATATATCTAATTTTTTAATTCCAACTTCTGATGTTTGCACAATATCTCTATCTGCTATTGAATCACCATCGGACCTATCATTTCTATCAAACTTTTCACCAAATCCATCTTCTTTGGTTATTGTATGTTGAGCTAAGTCTTGAGCAACTTGTTTTCTTATTTCTGATACTTTAGATATTAAGTCATCTGGAACACTTTCAGTTTGAAGTATATTATAAAGTCTTTCTGTTGGAACATCTGATTTATAACCAGATTCTCTTACTAAAACATTATTATCAAAAAATGAATAATTAATTCCTAAATTTTTAAAATATTTATTTACAGGATTTTGTTGTATTACTTCTTGTTTGTCATCAAATAAAACTTTTCCATTTTCTATTTTTAACTTTTTTACAAAATCTTTATCTTTTTCACCAAAAAGTATTTGAGTAACATCTTCAACTAATTTATTTTTTTCTTCTTTATTAAATTTAGAAAATTCTTTTGAACCTATTGCTACTCTTTCATAAAATCTATTTATAGTATCATCGGTTACTTTAGATTTTTTATCTTTTGTTCTTTCATATATATCATCAAAGTTTGTTCTTTTCTTAGATATATCTTCTCTAGAAAAATCTCTAAACTCAAATCCTCCATCTGGGTCTACATCTCTATGTTTAAAATTATATTTATCGTGAAAATCATTAACATTTATTGATGGATTTTTTACAACATCACTAGCATCTCCAATATATAACCTATCAATCTCTCTTCTTTTTTTAATTTCATTTTCTATAATTGTATCATCTGAAGATTGCCTAACAATAAACTTATCTATTTCTTCAAAGTTATCTAAAAGAATATTATCATTTACTAACTCAAGGTCTTTATTAACTCTTTTTATAATACCTTGAGTTTTTAACATACTTAAAATATCAATCTGAGCTTCGTCTCCAAATTTAGATATATAATTTTTCATTCTATCTTTAACAGCATCTAAATTGCTATTTGACATAACATCAAACAATTTTTTTAATTTTATATTTTCTTTAGTTCTATCTACTCCACCATATATAGAGATTAATGTTTTTTCTAATTCTGAAATTGTTGTAGGATTTTTTATTATTATAGGACTATCAACAACTTTTACCAACCCTTCTGTGTCTTCTTTTAATCTTCTAATTTTATTATTATATAGTTTTTCTAACTGCGAGTCAGATGGTATGTCTACTTTTACAAATGAAAAACCTCTTATTCCTTTATCTGATATGACTCCTGGCCTGCTAAATATTTTATTACCAGAAAACTTTATAATGAAATTAACATCAGCAACATTAGTAACAGAATTGTTTAGTCTTGTCCTGTTTATATCATTCAATATTCCATGATAAATAAACTTTAAATTTGGTTTGTTTATTGTGTCTATTGATAATCCAAGAGTATTTAAATAGTTCTTTAAATCATCAATTCTATCGTCTTCTACATTCCTATTAGCTATTTCATCTGTTAAGTCGTACTTACCTATTGTTTTAATAATGCCATGTATTTTTTCTAGTTCTGAACTTCTTCCAGATTTAGAATTTATCTCACTATAATTATCTATTATTTTACCATCTTGCAGTATTCCAACATCTTCAAGTAAACTACTTAGTTTATCATCAACTCTATCTGGAGAAAATACATCCATAACAGAATTAGTAATCTTGTTACTTTTATTTCTTATAATAGGCATTATATAAGATTCTATTTCAGTAAATTTAAATTCTCTTCTACCATCAAAGTTTTGAATACCATTGTCAATTATTCTTTCAGAATCTCTTACTATATTATAAACAGATTTTAAACTTTCAACAGATACTATAGTGTTTTTAGATTGTTTATTTGTTGTTGCATTATTTAAACTTGTTGATACTTCAGCTATCATCTCAAGACTACCAAGCATATCAGTTATTTCTGTTTCAGCTTCTTGTCCTTCTTTTCCACCTAACCATTCTTTGAACTCACCATCTCTTGCTCTTTTTAATAAATCATTAGAAGCTGCAAAATCTTTAGGAGTTATAATTCCTCTTCTATTAGATACTATATTTAAGTCTGTTAACCCAGCTCCATTAATGTCTTCAAGAACTGAAACAATTGATTTTTCTAAACCAGTTGTAGCAACATCAACTTTTTCATCAGTTGCTTTTCTAAAATCGTCAATAGTATCCAATCCTTGACTTTTAAATATTTTAAATATTTCGTCTACTTGTTCTTTTGAAAATTGGTCTTGACTTTTAACGTGTTTAAAATCTGCTCTTAATACGCTGTGAATTGTTTCAAACTTTCCATTAGTAGGGTCAACGCTTTGGCCTGGAAATACATCATAATCTAAAAACGATTCTTCACCTAAATCTGTTCTTAGTCTTTCTTCTGTAATAGTTTCATCTGTATCACTAACTATTCTTTGTTCTTTTAAGTAAGCAGTTAACTCAGAATTATCTCTGGATAATCCAACTCCAAATCTTTCACCTCCATCATCTAAACTAGAAGCAAAAGAAGTGTTTTGAATTGGTATGTCTAAAGCTTGTAAGGAATCTCTTAATCGTTGTATTCTAGGTCCCATATCACTTTTTGCAAAGTTTCCTCTTCTTTGCATAAACGAACCTATAATAAAACTAGATATTAAATCTTCTGCTTCAACTTCATATCCTCTCATATTAGATTCAAACCAAGATACGCCACCCATTAATGTACCAGACCATGCCATTCTACCCCATATAGATTTATAATTTTCCCAAGCTTCTTTTTTTGATTCTTGTATTATTTCTTTAGAATACATTCTTCTTTGAGACATTAAATACTTTATTGCTTGGTTTTTAGCATCGTCTCCAAACTCTCTTACTAATTCTCTTTCTATTCCTTTATGAGCAAGGTCTCTATTGCCTAAACTTATTTTATAAAAATTTATATTAGAATCTTTAGTTTTTAAAATACTAGATTTACCATTCATTTTATTTACATCAGCCATATGAGCTAATTGTTTACTAAGGTATCCTAAATCTTTATCTTTGTATGTGTTTTTTCCTAAATAACCTCTTACTCCAGCAATAAAATCATTTCTAGATTTATTCATTTTAGAAAGACCTTTGAATGGAGCGCTTCCTAAGTTTATAACAGAACCACCAATAAAACCATAACCAGCAGATTTTAAAGCTTCTCCATAATCTATATCTCCAAAGTCTTTAGTTTCATCTCTAAATATATTTTGACCTTGTTGTGTTAAATCTAAAGTCAAATCTGCAATTGAGAATACAAAAGCATCATTTAATAACTCTGGAAGAACTCTACCCATAAACGTATTACCATACTTTAAAGTAGCTAGTTGTTGCAAGTTTTGTACAGGAACACCTTTTTCTAATACTGCTTTCTGCATATTTCTTATAACTTTAGCTTGGTCAGCGGTCATTCTACCAAGTTTCATTTCTCTACCAATATACTTACCTATATTGCTACTAAATGAATCAGCGAATGTAGTAGATGCTTTTTGACTTCTAGCACTTAATTGAGTAGCCTCTGTTGCTAATTTGCTTGAAAAGTCATTTACTATTTTCTTATCAAGACCAGATTGTTTTGCTACCTTACTAGCTGATTTGGTTGCAGTTTTTAGTGTTTGACCTCCAAATCGTCTTATAGCTTTTTCAGTTATTCCAGTAACTCTACCTAATCCCCTAGCAACAAATAAAGAACCCCTAACTGGTAATCCTGTTAAGTAACCTGCTCCAGTTCCTATACCACCAGCAATAGCAGCTAATGAACTTTCTTCTTGAAATTCCCTTGCTGTTTCTTGTATTCCTAAATCAACATCTGCAAACCTTTTTAAACCAGATTCTGCAAGGCCAGGTAGATTAAATCCATATGATTCTACAAATTCATAACCACCAGCAACTGCTGATTTATAAAGAGTCTCTCCTGCGCTTTTTAATAAACCAAGATTTCTATCATCTTCTGGTTCTGGTAATCCTTGTTGAGTTAATAAAGAATTTGCAAATCTATCTACAACTTCATCTGGTTCGTCTATATTGTATTGATTTATATTAGAATATAAATTATTTTGTTGATTTTTTTTTCTAAGTTTTATAGCAGCTTGTAAAGCTTCTGGTGTAGGCATATTATTTTAATTCTTCTAAAGTAAAAGGTTTCCCAGTAGAAGGATTAATTTCTTGTAATAAATAATCTCTTTCTTCTGGAGAAATTTGTTGTTGAGGATTAAATAATAAATCTTGTTGTTTAGCAGCTCTTTGACCTAATTTTTTAATTTGTCTATTTACATCAGTTTCAGCTAGTCTATTTAACACTTGTTGTGTTGAACCATCATTAATCGCTCTAAGAACATCTTGTCTATTTTTTTGAACTCTATCTATAGAATAAAGAGTTTCTAATAATGGTTGTTGTTCTATTCCTATATTAGAAGCAAGTTTTTGTAAATTAACATCATTAGCAATACTACCAGCTAAATTATCTAACGATTCCATTAAATAACTATTATTACGAATACCAGTTGCTCTACTTCTATTAAATTCAGAAGAATATATTCCAGTTAAAATAGCATCTCCGTACTTACTACCTTTACCTATAAGTGCATCTAAATAATCTTCTTGTTCATCTTTAACAGAATCAAGAATATCATCTCTTGCTTTTTGTATAGTAAAATCTTCATTAGCTACTAAAGCAGAAACCTTAGAAAATAAAACAGGAGGAAGTATTCCAGATGATTGCATCGCATTTAAAATACTTTCACTTTGTTGATAATAGTTATTTTCTTCAGTAGCTTTATATTGGTCAAATGCATCTGCTTTTCTTTTAGCTTTTGTATTTTGCAAATTAATTCTTGCTTCTTCAAGTTGCAAATCACTTAAAGCAATATCTTGTTCTTTTCTTGTTTCTTGATATGTCGGGTCATCTAATATTTGTAATTCTTTCTCTGCTTTTTTGATTGCTAATTGTGATTTTTTTAAATCTGATTTATATTTTTTTATATCTCTACTTTCTTTTCTACCAGCTCTTAAAGATTCTTGTTTTCTTATTTGCATTAATTCTTCATTGTATTTTCTATCAACTTCTTGTTGTTGTATTTTTCTACCCATATCTAACATAGCTAAAGATTTATCAATTTTTTGACGTTCTCTTTCGTTTTTATATTTAAGTATTGAATTTAATGCTTGTAATGTTTGTGACATAATTATCCAAAAATACCAAAGTATTTAGTTCCTGCCTGTTGTTGAGCCATTCTTTTTTGCATTTCTAATTGTTGACGTTGAGATTTCATTTCAAACTTTTGTTGTTCAAATTGAGATAATACATCACTTAAACTTTTAGTAAGTGAAATATCTATATCTTCTCTTTTTCTTTTAAATTCTTTTCTTACATCTTTTATCATATCATCATCCATTGACATATTGGCAAATCCAGTTGATTGACTAATTTGGTCTTGTTTTTCTCCAACTTGTTGTATTGTTTTTTGACCAGATTCAGATACAGATTCTAATGCTCTTTCTGATTCTAATGTAGGTAAAGCTAGACTTCCACCTAATGATTCTTGTAATGATTTTTCAGCTAATCCTAAATCTTTTAATGCATTTTGCATAAATCCAGCTTGAATACGACCTTGTTTTCTACTTCTACTTGTTTGTCCTATTTCTTGACCTGCTGTTAAAGCTAGTCCTATTGCTTGTAATAACATTAACTACTTTCCCCTTGAAATTGGTCAAAATAATCTCCTAAAGATACACCTTCTGGGTTATCACCAGCAGCTTTTATGGTTCTACCTTCATCAACTAAAATTGATTTTTTACTTTGTAATAATTTACCCATATCAATATTTAATTTAGGTTCTTTTAATTTAGCATCAAACTTAGGTCTAGTATCCATCATTGAAAAACCATCCGTAGATTCTAATAAATTTTTAACTAAAGATTTAGACTTTATTTCTTGACCTCTAGCAGCTACATCATATTTACTTCCTAGTTCTCTTTTACCTAAAAAGTATTTATCTTCTTGAGATAAAAATTCAGTTAAAGTATTTTTTTGTTTAAATACATCCATTAAAGAAATATCTGATTCTTCAACTCTATATTGTTGTCTAGCTTCCAATGGAAGAGATTGTTCAAAGGACTCTATGTCCTTTTTTAATTTAACATCTTGTTTAACTTTTTCAACTATTGTAGAACTTAATTCTAATCCAGAAGATAAAGTTCCAAACATTTTACCTATCTCTTGTTCTTTTATTTTAGCAAGATTAGAAGACTCTTGCGCTTTTAATAATTGTTCAGTAACTCCAGCAAGTTGTCCAGTTAATTGTCTTTGAGATTGACCTCGAGATACTATTGCTGATTTTATTTGAGATGATGTAGCCATATTGATTATATACTTTTACTCTTTAATTTAATTAACATATTTATTTTATCCAATAGCATTATGATGTATGTTCTGTATCTGATATTGAAAAATTAGCAGTTTCTCCAAAAGGTTGAAAAGATACATTAGTTCTACTTTTAAACCATTCTTTATCTGCTTGAGATGTTCCTCCACCACTATATCCATCATCGTATCCTCTCATTTTTATATCAATAATTAAATTCCAAAAATCAGTATGATGAAATCCACCTGCAGTATAAATACTAAATAACTCAGTAGAACCAGAAGCAGTAGTTCCTGTTTGAGATACAATATTTAATCTATGAGTACCATAAACCTCAACACTTTGCACAGGTGGGAAAAAAGTATTCTCATTTCCATTAGATAAATTAATAACACCATCTCCACTATTAGAATAAGAACCTGTACTTACAATATGTTTTTTAAAATGCCCTCCAATCTCACTACAACTTTTATCCATTTCAGCTTGAACATATGAAGCAGATGCTCCCATACTTGGAGTAGCTGTAGAATCGTGACCACTTATTCCTAACTCATCTGATGTAAATTCATTTTTAGTAATTGCCAATGTTCCTTTATAAGCTTCACTATCATTTAAAACCGCATGACCATATCCATTATTAATTCTTGATACTAAATCATATTTAATAAAGTTTTGACAATAATCATTTATCCCTTCAAACCATTTACCACTTGTTGTATCTGCATATCCACCATTACTTAAAAAAGATGTAGATTTAGCTGAACCAGTAAATAAAGGTTCTTGTAATGTCATTCCTCCAGCTACCCAAAATAATAAACAATCATAATCTCCAAAATTTAAAAATTTATTAGACCTAGAAACATCTGCAAAGTTTGATATTGTTTGAGCCCGCCAAGGGTCAGCGCTGTATTGGTCTGCGTTTGAAGAACCTGAAATAGTTCCATCGGCTATTTTGCCTCTATAATATTCATAAGCATCAACAAATTTACCAGTTTCAGAAGCGTCATCATTGTCACTATGATTAACAACGTTAATATGCAAAAATCCAGATATTAATTTTCTTGGGGGAATCTTTATATATTTTTTAATTGAAATAGGAGTTGATAAATAACCACCCATAATTAACTCCCATAACTTGTATTAAATGAAGTAGATTCGCCATGAATTGACAATATTGAATAATTTTGTTGCATATCTCCTCTTCCACTTGTTTGATGATATTTATCTATTTTATTATGAAATCCATATTGTTGATATAAAGATTGAGCATATGAATTAAAAAGAATTTTTCTATCTGTATCTACTTTTATAACTTCTACTCCGCTCTCTTTTAAAACAACACCAGTATCTCCATCTATATTAATAACGCCACTTCCATCTATTGTAAAGTCTCCTGTAACGTCTAATTCTGGAGTAGAATCAATATTAAATGTATACCTTGTAGTTCCAGATGTTTGTTTAAAATTAATATTTCCATCTATATCAAAAGTTAAATCAGCTGCAGTTGCATCATCGTCTATTGTAGTAATAGTAGTTGCCCCATGTTGCGCTGTAGATATTTCAAAATAATCTCCAGTATCAGCATCGTCAGCCATTTTAAATTTTACATTAGCAGTATCAAATTCAAATACATAATTACTACCATCGTGGAATTTAATTAATTGAGTATTAGGGGATACAATTAAGTCTCCTTGAGTATCTAATAATAAATGTGCTCCATTAGAACCAGTAGTATCTATTGTAGCAATAGTGCTTGAACCTGAGTTTGTACTTGATATAGTAAATGTGCCATTCGTAGGACTCATTTGAATTTGGTCATCTGTAATAACAGTAGTACCTATTGTAAAGTCAGTAGTAGCATCTATTGTAGTTCCAACTATAGTACCAGCCGAAACAGATCCTATTGCAGTAAAGTCACCCGCAGCTTGACTATTTGCGCCTATAACAGTACCATCTATTGCTCCACTATCTATATTAACATTAGTCAATGCTTGATTATTTAAATCTTGTGCATAATTCCAAGTTAATCCACCGGATATAGTAACCGCTGATATATCTCCACCATCTATATCAAAAGCAGAACCTTCTATCTCACTAGAACCAGCAGTTAACTTTCCTGTTAGTGTATAGGCTGCTATCTTTGTTGATGTTAATGTATCAGTAACAAATGTTAAATTAGCACTGTCTGTTAATAATCCGTTTAAACCTGCGAATGTAATTCTAGTGTCAGTTAAATCAGAAGATTCTAATGCTTTTGAAGTAAGTTTAAAATTGCCTATATCTACATTATTGGCAACAGTTAAAGATGTTATACCATCAACTGTTCCTCCGTCAATATCAAATGCACTACCTTCTATTTCTACTGAACCAGCTTCTAGTTTCTTACCAAGTGTTATTTTTTCACCACTATTAGTAGTTATAAATGTTAAGTATGCAGTATCAGCTTCTTCTATAATAAGACTAGCTGATTTATTATCTGGTATTTTTATGGAACTATTATCAGCAGTAAATGTTAAAGCACCATCTCCTCCTCCAAGACTTAAGTCTCCAGTAATTGCTCTAGTTCCATCTACAAGTACATATTGAGTATGGTCATCTGAACCTAATCCAGATAGAGAACTATGGTCTGTTACTCCACTTCCTCCAGATATAATTGCCCTAGTAGTACCACCTCCAGATATTGGTCTTTGTTTAGGAGCTTCTCCAGATGAAGACATAGATACCCAATCTCCATCTTGTTTTAAATATTGTACAGTACCAGTACCTTGTATTTTTCTATATGCTACATCACCTTCATTACCAGAACTCTTATCTGGTTTACCAGAACCAAACGTAGGTTGTTTAGACTTTTGATGTAATAGTTTTCTTTCTTCTCTTGTTAAAGGCATTATTTTATATTCTTTAATCTATATACAATAGTTATATCGTTTATCTCAAAATCAGAAGAAATAGAATTTGTACCATCTGCGCTTATCTTTAATCTAAAACTATTGATATTATTAACAGGTGCGCTAGGTTTCAATTCAGCATTTAACCAATCGGTAGTTCCAGCATCGTATGCTATACAATTAGGAGAAGAACCACTACCTGTGCTTGAACCATTTGTTCCACTTGATATGTTATTAAAAGTCAATGAAGGAGAAAGACCATTTACTCCATAGTGAACTTGAACATTAGAAGCATTTCCTTTATATGACATATATACTTTATATATTTTCTTTCTTACAGAAGGTTGTCCAAAATCAATATCTTTTGTTTCGTAAATAAATTTATCAGTTGATTCAGAACTAGAACTCCATATTTTTAATTGAGATTGAGTTCCCTGTATATAAAATAAATCTTGGTCTGAGTCTAATGCGAAGTTTGTTCTTGCAGTAGTATAAGTAGTTTTATCTATTCCTTTTGTCCACGCTCTTAAAACTAAATCATAAAGAAAAATATCATCATCTGCATTGTTGACTAATATTTGTCTTCGTTTTGGTATGTATGCTATATGACATTTGGACATATCTGCCATAGTAGCTGTTACGAATGTTTCCCAATCAGACTCACTTATTAATCGTATGCTATCTTTCTCTAAAAGATTTGTAACATTTTTACCATCAAATAAATATACTCCAAACTTATTAAACCATGTTATTCCATAATCTGTTTTTGATACATGGTAATCAAACTCACAACCCTTGTTTCTATATACATCTTCTAAAAAATCTACATTTTCAGAAACATTTATTATGTAAAGACTTTTTTGTTTAAACTGAAGTATCCTATCTGAAAATGCCTCTAACTTTACAATACTTTCACCATCTCTTATTGCTACATCAACAACTCCCATACCAGAGGGGAACGTATCAAATTTATTAATTTTACTTTTTAACATTCTATCTGAGTGTAATTCACCATCTTGTTTTATATTACCAACATAAACTCTTCTTCCATGAACTACTGCTGTTTTGTACATAGCTTCTAAACTTGTTGCTTCTGTACTGTGTCCATTTATTGATTGAAAAGTATCTAATAAATTAGCAGAAGTTGGAGATATTCCTTTTAATAAAGCAGAACTTCTTAATACACCAGAAGGATGACTACTATTAACCATATCATATTCTACTGTATCAGATTCTGGAAACCATTTAAAACCTTTGTTGACAAAATCTAATTCACCTATTAGAAAGTAATTATCATTTGTTTCTAATTTATAATACAATCTAGAACCAACAATTCTTTTATTAAAAGCATAGACTTCATAAGTAACACTTGCATCATCTGAATTACTAAAAGTTATACTTGTTCCAGCTATTGCATTAGCAAAAGAAGTTGACAATCTAAAATTATCTGCGTTTAAACTTTCAGCAGAAACAAAAAATGTATCAGTATTAGGAGTACCCGAAGAAAAAGTAGTACCAGATATACCATTAAATTTTATAGGAGTACCAGCAGTTAGTCCATGGCTAGTATCATTTATTCTATGGCTAGCAACAGTTGTTGTGCAGTCATATATTTCATAAGGTATAATGTAAGAATCAAAATTAAAAAGAACAGGAGCTCCAATAATATTTATTCTTTCTTTATCAACTGTAGACCCTTTAGCAAGAAATTCCGTTGGAAGTGATTCTTGTTTTGAATCGTCATATAAATAGGTATTATGAAAACTATATCTTCCAGGCTGAAAGCCCTCTAATGATGGATTTTGCATTATAACTGGGCCACTAATATACCAATCTGGACTATGATTTGAAGTTTCATTAGTTGCTTGATAAGCTGAAATACTTATATTATCATGCGTAGCATCAAAGTCTGCATTAGCAGCCATAAAAGAAACATTATTTCTGCTACAAACAAGCAAGTTCCATTCTAAATTATCACTTAATTCATCTCTGTAAAACTTCCATTGAATTGCACTTGGATTGTTTGTGGAGTCTCCTATATCAACTTGAATATATTCTAAATTAGTACCATTATTATCAGATAAAGGTACTCGAACTCCAATTCCAATAGATTCTTCTTCTCCAAGTTGAAGTTCAAAAGTAGTACCGCTATCAGTATCAAATAAACTTATTCTATTGTAATAACCAGTATCTCCTGTTACTGCAACAGTATTTCCAAAAAGTGGATGAATAATTGTTTCTGCAACATCAGTAGATGAAACAGCATTAAAAGGACTACCAGAATTTCTATTCCAATCAGCTGCAAAGGTACTAACAGTTAAAATAGTATGCTGTATGCCTACTCTTAAATTAACATTATCATAACGAACTACATCTCCACTATTTCCAGTATCTGCTATGTCTCCATCATATTCAGCGTTTGTAGAATTAACTGTATTTCCATCCGAACCTATTTTTGGGGTAGATATTAAACATACACCATTACCGACACTAGGTTTCAGTATTCTTTTATCAGTATCAATCCAATCATCTATATCTAAAGAATCAGCATTTAATGATTGAAACTTTCTATCAGATATATATCCATACCATGAATTTTTACTGGAATTGCCTAAAGTTCCATCTGTTATTCTAAGTATTCCATCTGCGTTAAAAAACACAGGGTTACTACTATTAACATTAGTTATTTCATTTGCATGCCAAGTTCCATTTGTTCCATCTTCCGTATCAAACACATTGTAATTTTCAGTATTGTTATCATAAAGAATGTATAAAGTAGTATTTGATTCGCTATTATCAATACTCCTATCTGCATCCATTACAAACAATCCTTTGTTGTTTAAAAGATTTGCAGAATTGGATGTTCCACTTGCAGTTCCACTTCCACCCAATGTAGAAGTTCTGCCTAATTTACTTATTTTAACATCTTGTAAATTTGGAGATTGGATGTCTTGTATGTCTCTAGGGTCTGCATTAGTATTTAATCCACCATGAAACCCTTCAATCTTAAGAGTTTGTTTAGGCATTGGATTCTTCGTACTCTATATCTTCTATAATTAATCTTTGAGCATTCTCAGGTAATTCACAAAGTGAACAATCGTCTTCCGAAAAATCTATTTCAGAGTTTGCATCATGGTCAAATACATCTAGTCTAAGACCGCCTTCAGAACCTCTTATGGCTCCTCCGTTTCTTATACTTACTTCCGATTCGTTAAATTCCTGTAAGGAATCATCTTGTTCAATATATCTTTTCGCTTTTTGCATCCTCCACACTCCTTTACTTTGCCTCTAGTGACTGTATTAATTGCTCTACTTACTGTATCCCCAAATCCTACATCATTAGAAAAAAGGTCTATGTTTATTTTCTTGCCCATTAATAACCAGTTGACATTGATTGTTTTTTAAGACGATTTTTCATTCTAACATTTTGAGATTTACCAACAGCAGTTCCTACCATATCTTGTTCTGATTTTGAAGATGTTCCAGCTTTTTGAGTTTTGCCCATTTTCTTTCCACCATAACTCATACAATCTTCCATACTCTTGTATTTTTTTCCCGGTCCTACCATTGTTTTACATTTCATTCGACTTGGCATTTTATTTTCCTTTCATTGATTTTTGAATTGCAGATGACCTTTTACTTTCGTAACCAGATAGTTTACCATCTTTGTTAAGGTCTGCTTTTTTTGTTACACATCTTTTAAGTTTCATATCGTAGACTTGACCTACTTTACATTTCATTTTACCTTTCATATTGTACTTCCTTCTCATACCACCAGTTTTTAATTTTGTTGAACCACCCCTTCCTGTATCTGGAGCTGCTACATCTGATAATCCTATTACGTCTGCCATTATTTCCAACTAATCCTTTTACTACTTGTTTTCTTTTTCATTGCTGATGTACATTGTGACATTGTAGGCCTACAGGCTGGGTATCCCTTTCTCCTTTCACCTTTACGTCTCCCACAGGGTTTTCCTGTTTTGCAATCAACCCAGCCTTTGCCCTTATTTCTTGAAAACCATTTTTTTAAACCTTCTTTGGCCATTACTTTTTTTTCTTTTTACTTGAGTTACCCCAATTAGCAGCTCCTACTTTACGACATTTAACTAATGCTCCAGAAGCATAAGCTGAAGGCCATACTTTGTATCTTGCTTTTACTTTGTGATAACACGCATCTTTCTTAGACATTTAACACTTCCATCTTCTTCTAGCTGCACAGATTCTTTTATCAGGTGTTTTAGAGCAATTAATACCATGCATCCTCATTTGACCTGCAGACCTACTACAATAAGACTTTCTTCTTTTTGCAGGTTTGCTACCAGGCTTCACCTTTCCTGTTACAGCGGTTTTTAATTTAGAACCGGGATTCATTCTTCTATATGCAGCTACACCAGAACGAGTCATTCCCGCTCCAGATTTGGTAGAACGAAAGTTCTTTTTATTTCTTGCTGGCATATTACCTTTTGACATTACATTCCCTCTGGTTTAGTAGAAAGAGTTCCTTTCTTCATCCTATTTAATCTATATTTAGTAAATTCTTCTGGAGACATAGAAGCTTCTTTAGATTGTTTTTTCTTTTTTACTTTATCAATACATTTGTCAGCAGTTGAATCATAAGACTTTCCTTGAAGTCTACACTTAGCTGATGATAACATTTTTTTTATAGCCATACTATAACCCCATTCTTACTAAAACTTTTTCAAGTTTATCTCTTAATTCTTCTAATTCGTTATAGATAAACTCAATATGTTTTTCTGTTGCGGAAGGTTCTTTCTTTGTTTGTTTTTTAGCAGTTGGCATTATACACCAATCTTCTTGAGTAATACACCTTTGATTATTTTCCAAAGTGCTTCAAGAATAGCTTTTTCTGTTTTCTCAGAGATGATAGGAATATCAACTGCTTTGTTGATTTCATCAATTATCTCTTCTCCTGTTTTGTCAGACAATAGTTCGTCTGCTATCATTTTCATTAACATTATATTAACCTCATTATTGTGTTTACGATTACTGGAAAAGTAACAAGTGCTACACCACCCCATACTTGCAACTTAGCAATGTCTTTTTCATTACTTGTAACTCTACCATTTAACTTGTCTAAATGTTTTTCAATTCTGCCTAAAGAAGAATATATATTTTTTAATCTTTCGTCATGTTTTACTAATACTTGATATATGTCTTTATTGTCCATTAGTTTACACTATCTGCTTGTGATTTAGAACCTTGGCCAGAATTATAATATTGAATTGTTTGTTCATCTGATTGCTCTTGCATTTGATTTTTTAATACAACAGAATATAATAAATCAAGATGTTTTAATAAAGAAGTTATCTGTGGAACGTGAACTACCATAGATTGTGATGATTCTTGTTCTTTTTGTTTGTATTTAGAATTATATATATCCATTAATGTGTGCATTAGTGCCTTCCATTTATTCTACTAAGAGAACCTTTAACTTCTGATATTTGATTATCAAGGTCGTTTATTTCTTTTGTCATAGCATCAAACTTTCTATCTAATTTATCATCTGATGTATTCCATCTACTAATTAATTTTATAATCATACCTTCCATATTTTCTAACGTTTCTGATTGCCCTTTGTTTTCTATTTTTAAATTTTCTAATGCTTGTTGTTGTGATTCAGACTTTTTAGATAATGACATAACTAAATAAACAAACATTACGCCAACAACTCCAATCATTCCAGCTTCGCCATATACTGCCATAAAATCCATAACTATTTCCGCTTTTTCTTACCCCAACTAAATGGGTTTAGGTTTAATTCTTTTTCATAGAAAGCTACTTTTTCAGCTAATTCTTGTCTTTGAAACCTTTCTTCAACAATGTGTTTACTAAGTAAATCTTCAATTTGCCCATCCGCAGTAGCCACTTGATTTTCCAACGATTGTATTCTACTTTCAATTTGCCAATAACCATATACCAAAATGGCAACGAGAACACACCCTTGAGCAAGCCATTTAAGATTAATACTAACAATGGCGTTATCATCAAGAATAGTAGTCCTGTAACTTCTGGCGGTATTAGGTTTTTCACTCATTTCACCACATCTTCAAATTGATTATGCTTCCAACACCAATTAGATTCAGTATACAATCTTCCATGATAATAATGTATATTTGAATCAGCATCCATTATCTCTATAAAAACTGTATTTGTAACTGTATCCTGTGGTGTGAGTTGTATCCCTCCTACCTTCCAACCTTGACTGCATCCCGATATTATATTTATACATAATAGGATTCCCATAACTCGTACTAACAACTTTAAAACCTCCATTTTTTACTTTTTTAATTATATTGTTCATAATGTTTTTATTACATTATTTTCTAATTTATGTTTACCTACAATCATTCTACCAGTTCCTCCACCATGTTTAGATTCACATTTATCTACATATGCTTGTTCAATAGTTGCCCAACTATTACTTCGTTGAATAACTTCTCCATCTAATACTAAAAAGTATGTATATCTTGAAGGATAAGTCAGGGTCTCAGTCGTACCATCTGGGTAAGTCTTTGTTCTTTTAGCACCGGGAGTTGTATTCCTGTAAAGGCGCAAATAATGACCCTGAGAACTTTTCCTTATAAGCATTACTCTACTTCAACCTCTACATCATCTGACTTTGCTAATGACTCTTCAAGCATCCTTACAAATCCATCTTTGCTTACAGCGAGTTGCTGTTGGATGAAGTTGTTACTATTAATCTTATCATCGATATTCTTCAAATGTAGATACATCTGCTTTTGCTCGTCATTAAAGTCCTCATTGACATCGTACTCAACGTCATTAAGAGTTAGAATAACTGGCGGTTGTTTTTCTTTTTTAGCCATGTTGTTTCCTTGTGTTAGTTAATTAATCTTTCTTACTATCTTCATACGCTTTCTTAATATCATCTGTCCATAATGCACTAGCCATTGCTTTTAATTCATCAGATTCACCACTTACATCAGCATCTGGTGTTAATACTCTTCTATCATATGAATAAGATAGTTCCTTACCATCTTCCATTATAGAGGTTTTGGTTCGTACTTGTATGAACTTGTACTCACCTCTTATTTCGTAATCATCTTTAGATTGTTTTGTTAAAGCCATTATTTACTCCTTGTTAGTTCCACTTAATTATCCAATTAAGCCGCAATGTATGTTATAGTTAGTTGTCCTTCAAAAATAGCATCTATGTCATTCGCTTGTAAATAACTTTCATTCGAGGTTCCATCTGTACTGTGAATCTGCACATTTACAAAATCATTTCCTTCAAAAATTATAGGTGTTATTTGTCTAGGTATTGAGGTAGAACCATATCTATTGATAGTGATTGAACCCACGCTAATAGCCGAACCAACTGATAAATCAGCGGCCGCAAATGGTAAACTAATTTTTAAACTACCAGCACCAGAACCGCTGTCAGTTTCAAACTTACCTTGTACAGTAACCATTCTTCCAATTTTTGTGTATGAAAGTTTATTTTGAGCCGAATCCAATACCCAGCTTCCACTTGTTGCACCAGTTATAGCGGTAGTGTGTTCGCCTTCCTCATAATCTCCAAGCACTTCACCACTTGCATCAAATTTTATACCAGCACAATGAACTGTAGCACCACTGTCTTGTGCCATATAAACAGCAGTTACATCTGCGTTACCAAGTGTTACTGAGTTATCAGCTTGTCCTTGTGCAGTAGAACCAATTACTGTTTGATTTACTCCAGCATTATCATCTGTGTCAGCTCGAAAACCAATTAAAGTGTTTGCACTTCCTGTTACAAGAGCATCGCCAGATTGAAAACCTAAAGCAGTATTCTGACCAACTCCATCAGCAGGTTCATAAATTTTTAATGAGTCGCCACCGATTGCAGTATTACTATCTCCATCTACATTTGTCATTAAGGCATTGTACCCAAATGCTGTATTTTCGTGACCAATTGTATTAGCCGTTAACGCCTCAAATCCGACTGCCGTGTTTTTAGTCGCAGATGTCAATGCACTTAAAGCATTCATTCCTACTGCGACAGTGCCATCAGCACCAGCAGTCATTACACCACTACCACCAGCATTGTATCCAACTAAAACACACTTGTCAGGCAATAAAGATGTATAACCAGCAAATGCTCCAAGCATTGTATTTTTTTCGCCTGTGGTTATTTCAGTTCCAGCAAGGTGTCCATAAAATGAGTTGTAATTTCCACCAGACGCTATATCATTACCAGACAGGTATCCAAAAAGCGTATTGTTTGTACCGCTACCGCTATTATTAGATAGTGAGATTCGGGAGTTGCCATCAATAATCATTCTTACTAATGCCGTAGCACTACCATCAGCTGAAGTATGAAACTCTAATCTACCGGGCATATCGCTTGAGCCGGGTGTCCCATCTACAAAGGCTCTAATTGCAACCGCATTTTCGTAAGAATCTCCATCCGAACCACGAAAAAATATATTACCAAGTCCTTCACCATCAGCAACAACAGTATGCGAACCAATGGTTGCATTTCCACTTTTGTTAAAATCAATAGTGGGGGCATGTCCATCTGTTGTACTAAATGAATTAATCGACATCCCTCCATAATTAGCACTTGTTGATATATCAAGTTTCTGTCCGAGCCTTACATTAGGGGATGTAGTTCCAATTCCGACATCGCCTCCATTTGGATTTAAAATTAATGGATATGTTATTGCTTGATTAGTATAATTAGCAGTCTGCAACCATACACCAAAAGGACTTCCAGAATATGAACCTATGTAAAGACTGTTCCCATGTGATGATTCAATAGCAAGGTTTCCATTAGTACTAGTTCCAGAAGTAGCTGGACTTCCAACACCTCCAAAAATTGATAATGTTTCTGTAGGAGCGACTCCAATACCAACATTGCCAGAAAAAGTAGCCGCATTGCCAGAGGTGATTGTGAGTGCATCAGTTGATGGCCCAGTTCTAAATATCATATTATCAGAGCCGTCAACCTTTATTTGACCTTTTACAGTTTGACTGGCATTTTCTTTAAA
>Ga0315315_10000426_pt1 | contig 34859 bp, 26 predicted proteins | sample M140m3416metaG_FD_203699 | JGI IMG/M metagenome (GOLD analysis project Ga0315315, IMG submission 203699) | Ammonia-oxidizing marine archaeal communities from Monterey Bay, California, United States - M1 40m 3416 | ecosystem: Environmental > Aquatic > Marine > Intertidal zone | place: USA...
TGTTTCCGATGATCAGGGTGTGAAGTCGTCACGTAATAACTGAATAGCTGTTGACGTCGTTCTGTGGAGAGCTGTTCGGCAGGTGTATTGAGAGTTTCTGCAAGAGTGGAGCCATCAGTGATATGTACAACTTCAATAGGGGCTAGCTGACGGTCAAAGACCATGAGTTCATCGACCATGCCGTCGGTGAAGCCTCGATCACGACTACGTTCACCGAGCACCAGATGTTGATTGCCTCCGGTGATTTCTTTGGACAGGTTGTCTCGAACGATTTCAGTCGCAGCCGGATTGCCATTAATGAAGATTGACAGCCCGGTTGCTCGACTGGATCCGTCATAACGGACTGTGACGTGTTGCCATTTCTGAATTGCCAATGGTTCGGTAGTCGCAATGCTGATAGCATTGCCCGGCCAAAAATGAATTAAGGATGCGTGTAAGCGGCCGTCTTTTATTAACAGCTGGTAGCCACGACTGGCCGCATCGGTCCAGCCCATTGTGCAGTGCCAGACGACGGATCGTTCTTTGTGATCAGGAGTCTGCATCCAAAGAGCGATTGTGAATGGCTGGCTACGATTGAATTGGCCAACATCGGTTCCGGCGGCATCGTCTCCACTGAACTTAATTGCCTTGCCGACTTTTCCTTCGACCTGTTTGTTGCCACCGTTGGGCGCTGCTTCGAAGTCCAGGTGCAGGATTCGGTTTGGCAGTATCGGTGTTTTGCCGGTTAAGAGGGCTGGTCGATCGGTGGTCAACCATTGTTCAAAACCGTCGGCTGCGTTTGCTGGTATCTCAGAAAGCGTTTGTTCGGCCTGTATGATTTGGTCATTGAGCGAATGCAGTTGTGCTTTGCTGGCATCGTCCAGTATTTGCAGGGTGGGTGTGGGAGTTGACTGTGTGGAGTAGGAGTAGAGTCCGGCTTCGTCGATATTGTCGAAAAATGACGTGAGCTGATAGTACTCCTTCTGGGAGATCGGATCATATTTGTGATCGTGGCAGCGACAGCATTCCATGGTGAGTCCCAGAAATGCCGTGGCGAAGGTCTGAGTGCGATCAGACACGTATTCGATACGGAATTCTTCCGGCGTGCTTCCTCCTTCGACTTTTTGTGGGTGCAGGCGATTGAAGGTTGTTGCAAGAATGTCGTCGTCGGTCGCATTGAGTAACAGGTCTCCGGCGATTTGTTTGGTGATGAAATCGTCGTGCGGCATGTTGTCGTTGAATGATTGAATGACCCAGTCTCGCCACGGCCATACATGTCGGTCTCGATCCACCTGGTAACCAAAGGTGTCGCTGTACCGTGCCAGATCCAGCCAGACGGAAGCCATACGTTCACCGAAGTGGTGGGATTCCAGCAGCCGGTCAATAAGGTCAGACCATGCTTCTGGGGAATCGTTTTCTAGGAATGCATCGATGTCTTTGAGAGAAGGTGGCAGGCCGGTGAGGTCAAAGAAAATACGTCGTAGCAGCGTTTCCTTCGAAGCTTTTTCCGATGGTGTCGATCTGTTCTGTTCGAGGTTACGGATTACAAAAGTGTCGATCTCATTGTGAGACCATTGTGAGCCGTGGGCTTCGGGGATTGTGACTTTTCGAGGGGCGACGAATGACCAGTGTTGGTCCCATGTCGCGCCCTGCTGAACCCACGCCTCCAGTGTTGTGATTTCTGCTGTCGAGAGGTTGAGGTTGGAGTCTGCAGGGGGCATATGGTCGTCGGCGTTGCCAGTCAGAATTCGCCGGATGAATTCGCTTTCGTCTGGTTTGCCGGGAACGATGACAGAATCTTTTGCTGCGTCCTCGAGGTCCAGTCGCAGATCGGCTTGGCGTTGTTCAGAGTCAGGTCCGTGGCAAACGTAGCATTTGTCGGAAAGGATTGGTCGGACGTCGCGATTGAAATTGATTTCGCGAGGGTCGTCGGCGGACAGTGGTTGTGTGGCTAATACAATCAGTACGGCAGTCAGCCACCGTTTGAGCTCGGATTGAGGCCAATTTACAGGTTGAGCTGATAAGTAGGTACCGGTCATGGTTTGCCAAATGCCCACAAGATACGGCGAGATCGAGAAAGGATACCGACATTGATTCTAACGCGAGTTGAGGGGAGTCAATAGTGATCAAAGACTTGCAGGTGCTGGTGGCGTTGTTCGGTAATTGGTCGGTGCTTGATCCTGCTGAATGACTTCCGGCAAAATAGGCCGATTTGCTGATTGGTAGTTGGCCCATTGAAAACAGCGGATGTGGCAGGCGATTTACCGGATTCGGCAGTTTCAGCCGAAGACTCAGTTTGTCAGTTGCGAATACGAACAACAGAACGGCAATCCCTGCGTTGGTGTTTGTTGTTGGTGTTGACCGTATCCAGGGATTCTTCAGAATTCGGTCACATCCTCTCAAGTCACAACATTCGGCTGTCATTCTCAACAGCCGGTTGGGACGACCAAGGAGACCTGTTCTCCACTTCCCTCTCTCAAATTCAGACGAGTGTTCACGTGAAATCACCTCATCTGTGGCTATCTGCAGCCTTGATTACCTGCGGCCTGTTTTCGGACGTTAAGGCTCAGGACCTGACGCTGAATTCTCGGTTGTCAGCTTTAAATTCATTGGACATGAATCCTGCAGCCAAACGGCTGACTCGGACGACCTGGTTTCGGCCAGTGATTAATGCGAAGACCGTTTTTCGCGCTCAGTCGGACGACGGTATTCCGGTGCCTCCGGACGCCACGGAGTCTCCCAGAACCGTCGATCTTCCTGCAGAGCATCCTGCGGGAAACACCAGCAATCCAGTGTTAGGGCTTCCTGAGCCAACGACCTGGAATGCGTTTTCTCCACCAATGACGTCCGATCCATTTTTGAATGGTGGCGTGGTTCAGCCATATGCTCCGATGACGCCGGCATTCGGTGGGCCCGTTGTTGGGCCAGCGGGTGCTGGTGGCTTCCAGACCTTTGGAGCCAATGGTGGCCGGCCGTATCGGTTTGGTATTGAGCAACGCCTGGACATCCACTTGATTCCAGGTGCCGATGTTTCTGGCGCTGGAGTCGCTGGTAGGTATGAAGAACTGGGGGTCGATTACGACCTTGTAAAAACGATGCCTTTTCTGCCTGGATGGATTCTGAAGGAAACCGGACAGTTTCGCTCACGAACGTGGGATGGGCCAGCCGGAGGAGCAGGTTTTCCGGGAAGTGCTTTCCGCCTTGGTGTTGATTTCGAACTTGCAGCGCCTCAGGCAGGTCCGTACAGCATCAGTCTGGGGATGACGCCATCGGTTAATACCGACTTCGACCAGTCTGCTACATCTTCTGCGTTTCAGCTGGATGGTCGAGGAATTATTTGGTGGAACCTGACTCCAGGCTGGATGTTCGGGGCAGGGGCGATGTTCTGGGATCGTGTTGACGATCAGGTCCTGCCGTATGCGGGTTGGGTTTACCGGGACGACTTTTGGGAATGGCGTTTGATGTTTCCTGAATCAGAAATTCGACTGTTTCTTGGGAACGAGCCGCTATGGTCCAAGTGGTTTTACCTGCGAGCCAAGTACAATGTCGAAGCTTATGAAATTAGCACTGCTGGCGGTGTGAGGGACGAGGTTGAATTTGAAGCCTGGCAGTTGACCACTGGCTTTCAACTGGATGCCGGTTGCTATCGGTGGTTTATTGAAGGTGGTTTGATCCTCGATCGCAAAATCAATTTCCGCAGCAATCCTGATCTTTCAGCGGATACGACGTTCATCACACGTATGGGGTGGCGTTACTAGACCATCAAATTGTTGAAACAGATTATTCTTGGCACCCCGGTTGCTTCAGCGGCCGGGGTGCTTTTTTCAAAGCGGCCTCGGTTTTGGATGACCGGCCTGCTATCTGCATTCCTGCCTGTCGAAGGTTAGTCTATGTCTGCTCCTGTCGCCGTGATTTTGGCCGCTGGTAAGAGCACTCGGATGAAGTCTGAGACGCCCAAGGTTCTGCATCCTGTTTGTGGGCAGCTGATGATCGATTATGTACTCCACGCCACTCGAGTGGCTGGTGTTGAGAAGATCGTGGTTGTGGTTGGTCATAAGGCGGACATGGTTCGCAATGCGTTGTCTGGCCAGGACGATGTTGTGTTTGCAGAACAGTTCGAGCAAAACGGCACAGGCCATGCTGTGATGATGTGTGAATCCGAGCTGTCCGGACATGACGGATCGGTATTGGTACTGGCCGGGGATACGCCGCTGCTGCAGGGATCTTCACTGAAATCGCTGCTTGATCATCAGCAGGAAACATCTGCTGCGAGTGTGATTGGTACCGCTGATACAGCAAATAACGAAGGACTTGGTCGAGTCATTCGGGATGTCAGAGGCGGGTTCGTTTGCATTCGAGAGCACAAAGATGCGTCTGAGGATGAACGGAAGATTACAGAGATCAACACGGGATGTTATGCCTTCAGTACTCCACTGTTGTTGGAGTCATTGAGAAAGCTCCAGCCGGATAACGCTCAGGCTGAATACTATCTCACTGATTGTCCCCGAATTCTGATGAATGATGGGCACCATGTCACAGCCCGTTGCAGCCTGACAATTGAGGAAGCCATTGGAGTCAATAATCGGATTCAGCTGGCCGAAGTTCGCGAGCATGTTCAACGAGGTATTTTGGCAGATTTGATGCGGAATGGTGTGACGATTGAGGCTCCACTGCAGACATCGATCGACCAGGGTACAGAGATTGGTGCAGACACTGTGATCCGGCCAGGAACTGTGATCGACCAGGGCGCTTGTATCGGGAAGAGATGTTCGATTGGTCCCAATGTCCACGTTACTGGTTCTGACGTCATTGCCGATGGTACGACGGTTAGCATGCAGTAACCAGTCGAGCATTATTGACTGCGCGATGGGGACCGCGTCCGTCTGCTAAGTTCTGTACCCCGGCTATTTCGGTACACGGATCAGGTGAGCCGCTTCGAATTGACGATCATGGCCGAGATTAAGTGTCGCGGTCGTCAGAACTTTGTCGTCTGGTTCCAGAGACGCATCTGCTGTGCTGGGCAGAGTTAATTCCACCTGGAAACCGCGGGCGATCATTCCATTTGTCCAGACGCCACGGCTTTCCAGTGGTGTAACTGTGGTTTGTGTCAAAAGATTGGTCTTGCCGGGTCGCTGTAATCGAATAGAAAGTTCGCCTGCAACTTTGACAACCTCTCCATCACGATCCAGCGGCTGAACGATCAGGTTCATCTTTAGGTCACCATCCTCTGTTCTGAGGATTCCGCTGGTTAGAGAATGAATTCGCAATTGATTGACAGCTCCCCATGCCACAGCTGCTTCGGGTGTTCTGGAAGACGATGCAGAATGGAACGGAGATTCGATCGATTTGAGTGTCTGAAGCTCGGCTTCCTGATCATGGAGTTTTTGTTTGGCCTTTGTCAGTTCCTGTTGCAGTTGGCGAATACTGTTTTCGCTTTGGCGCAGACTGGCTTCCAGCTTGTGTTGGCTTGTGAGGCCGCAACCAGCAAGAAGACTCAGCCCACCAGCCATTGCCAGGAGCCGGATTCGATCATTCAATAGAGACATTAGATTCGGCGGACTACAATCGTGTTCGGAAGACATCGATGAGTCAAACACCTTAGTTTGCAGAGTCGGGTTGCGCGAACAGCAATTTCGGTTTACCCACAGTACTGCAGGCTGGATCGGCAGAATCTGCCGGAGTTTAGGTGTGTCAGTTACGTCGGAGAGACTCTGAGTGCTGGCAGAAGACTCATGTCTTTCGTATCGCCCGTCCCGCTTTGAGTTCTGCCTTTACGGAGTGGAGACGCCCAATTCCACAACCTGGATATTCTGTGCTTCGACTTTTTCTGCCACGTCACTGTGGCAGGCGGCCTTGCCTTCTTTGGCCCCAACGCCTTTATGGGTTTTGCTGGCCAGGCGATGGATTTCTTCCGGCGACAGCACGCCTCGCTTTTCAAGGATCTCTTGTTGTTCGGGAGTCAGCGCTTCTGATAGTTTTGCTTTGTCCCATTGGTACTGTTCATCTTTGCCGCTGGCAAATTCAACGATCTCCCGACTGATACGGACGCTGCACCAGTCGTGGCCGCACATCGCACAGAAATCCGTGTCTACGTCGAGATCTTCATCGTGATACGCTCGTGCGGTATCCGGGTCGAAGCTGAGTTCAAAGTGCTTCTCCCAATTGAGAGCTGCCCGAGCGCGTGTCAGGTCGTCGTCCTGGTCACGCGTTCCGGGGATACCAAGGGCAATATCAGCGGCGTGGGCGGCAATTTTGTAAGCGATGCAGCCTTGTTTAACGTCATCCTTCTTAGGAAGTCCCAGATGTTCTTTGGGAGTCACGTAGCAAAGCATGCTGGCTCCATGCCACGCTGCGTTGGTGGCTCCGATACAGCTGGTGATGTGGTCGTACCCAGGGAACATGTCGGTAACGAGCGGTCCGAGTACATAGAATGGGGCTCCGTGGCACAACCGACGCTGTACCTTCATGTTGAATTCGATCTGGTCCAACGGCACGTGTCCAGGACCTTCAACCATGACCTGGACGCCTTTCTTCCATGCTCGTTCGGTGAGTTCTCCCAGCGTGGAAAGTTCAGCCAACTGTGCTTCGTCAGTGGCATCTGCCAGGCCTCCCGGTCGCATACCGTCGCCAATACTGAACGTAACATCGTACTGACGCATTACGTCACAGATGTCTTCCCACAGGGTGTACATAGGATTCTGCTTCCCGTGGTGAATCATCCATTTGGCCAGTAACGCGCCGCCTCGGCTAACGATCCCAATCAGGCGTTCTTTAATGAGAGTCAGATGTTCCTGGAGTACTCCAGCGTGAATTGTAAAATAGTCGACTCCCTGTTCTGCCTGATGCTGCAGTGCATTGAGGATCATTTCGCGATCGAGGTCTTCAATTTTGCGATCAATGATCATGGAGTAGATGGGAACAGTGCCGATGGGGACGGAGCTGTTTTGGATGATTGCCTGACGGCAGGCATCCAGGTCTCCACCGGTGGATAGGTCCATCACTGTGTCGGCGCCCCAGCGTTCTGACCATTTCATCTTTCCGACTTCTTCGTCGGTGCCGGATGATACTGGCGATGCACCCAAATTTGCGTTCACCTTGGTGCGAGACGCTCGCCCAATGGCCATGGGGTCCAGTTCGTATTTGAGGTGTTGAGAATTGGCTGGAATCACCATGCGTCCAGCGGCGACTTCGTCGCGAATCTGTTCAGAAGTAAGGTGTGGTTCTCGTTCAGCGACACGCAGCATTTCCGGTGTAGTGATTCCTCGTCGAGCTGATTCCAGCTGAGTAATCGGGATAAATCCGGCTGGTGGTTCCCAAGCCTCTGCCTGTTCGTAGTTATCTGCAAATCCAGTTCGCAGAGACCAGTCGTCTGGCATGAAATCCCAAGCCGTTTGCTGGGATGGAGCCGGCATGCCAGGGGTATCGGGTGACGAATAGGTAAGTGATCCAGCTCGTCCAGCGGCGACGGCTGCACTGAGCGAAAAACTGCCAGGGGTGGTTCCGGCATGTTGGCTGCTGGGATCATCGGCTTCAATGGCAGGCACGTATTGTGCCGCTCGCGCGGCATGGTCTATCGTCATCACACAGAGTCCTTATATTCATCCGGCTCGGCGCAGAGTCGGTCATCTGGTTTAGATCAGGTGCTGAATCCTATCGCAGCGGCCTTGAAATTCAACGTGACGATTATGAGGTGATTCGGGGCGAGCGACTGGGGAGACGTGCGAGAATTCGCTACCCTTTCTGCCGTTCATCAGTAAATACTCACATCGGGCCGGGTTGTTTCGCGGTTTTTGGTCTCTATTCAGGCAGGTAATAATGGCGTTTGATGTCTTTGGAATTGGCAATGCTTTGGTCGACATTCAGGCTCAGGTCAGTGATGACCAGCTGCTGGCTGCCGGTTTTGACAGGGGCATCATGACATTAGTTGAGGATGAACAGCAGCGTCTGGTATTGCAGTCTCTCGACGGCTCACCGCTAAATCGATGTGCTGGCGGGTCGGCCGCCAATACGATCATGGGAATTGCAAATTTTGGTGGGCAGGCTGCATACACAGGTAAAGTAGCAGCCGACGAAATGGGACAGTTTTTTCTGACGGACATGAGAGAGCAGGGCGTGATGATTGAGGTGGCTCCGGCATCTCCCGGTCAGACTGGTACCTGCGTAATCATGATCACAGATGATGCTCAGCGAACAATGCTTACGAATCTGGCTGTGTCCTCCACACTGACAGAGGCGGACGTCGATGAGGCAGCGATTGCTGATTCAAAATATGTCTACATCGAAGGGTATCTGCTGACGGGAGAGGGTACAAAGGCAGCCGCCTATAAGACCATTGAGTTGGCAAAGAAACACGGCGTCAAAGTTGCGTTCACTGCATCGGATCCCTTTCTCGTGAATATGCTGCGAGGCGAGATGATTGCCTTGATCGAAGGTCCGGTTGATTTGTTTTTCTGCAACGAAGAAGAGGCCAGAAGTTTGACTCAGAAAGACGACCCTGCCGATTGTGCTCGGGAAATTCATCGACATGCTGAGAACGTTGCGCTGACATTGGGAGGCAACGGTTCTCTGCTAATGCACGACGGGGAACTGATTCCGGTCGAAGGAGTTGACGTGAATGCCATTGATACCACAGGTGCGGGCGATATGTATGCCGGGGCACTGCTGTACGGTATCACCAATGGTTTGACGTGGAAGGAATCGGGGCATCTGGCATCTCACGCAGCTGCTAAAATTGTCAGTCAGCTGGGAGCGCGACTGGAACACAAATTTACTAAAGAAGAGATTATGCAACTGACATCACACAGGTAGAGCTGCCGAATGCTGCTGTCGGGTGATAGCAGGACAATAAACCGGTTATGCGAAAGGCGTTTGATGACAGCAATAAACCAGTTGTCACGAGAGGAGTACATCGAACAGGAGTACTTCTTTAAGACGTATCGTGAACGTCTTAAGGACAGCGTGCCTTCGCAGGATATCCTGAAGACGATTCAGGAGGAGCTGCTGAGCACGTGTCGGTTGCCAGTGGCCATTGACATCTTACGGACGGAGATATTGCATAGTGGGCAGATGGGTTCGGCCATGAAGCGTCTGCCACACTATTTTACCTCGTTTCAGACATTTGTGATTGAACAGGCAGAAGACGATAAATCACGTTTTGAACAGATTGCCGCATTTCAGATACTGGAACGCGAAGCCCGCTTTCGTCGTGATGATGTCTCGCCTTCCGGTCTGTTCATGTATCAATTGGAATGTATCGCCCGCAACCGTCTCGGTTACCACAGTGGGCTCAGTGCAATGGCGGAGGATAAGATCTTCGACGCCGACTGGAAAAGCTGGTTTCAATACCTGAAGCTTCAGTTGGGCGTCCACGATCTGGCGGATCTCGTCTATCGGGCTTCTGAGTATTATCAGATACGACGCCGGACACAGGCAGCAGGTGCTCCGGAAGGTGCCAGCCAGCCGGTGCTGTTTGAAAATCAAACTGGTCGGATTGCCCGGGCGAACATCGGCCGCGACCCGGTCTACTTCTTTTCAGCACTGCAGCGACAACTGAATTATCCGAGTGTACCGCTTCCTCCCCGAACCGAACCGGAGCAGGTTTCGCCGGTCGTTGAGAGCCGACTGGTTCGAGTGGAACAGCGACTTAAGTTACTGGAGATGGAACAGAAGGACGGAATTGATTTGACGCAGTTTTACGGCAAGCATCGTTCCATGGATGAAGGCGATACTGGTTCCGGTTGAATTGTATCAGATGCCTTTGGCTTCAGCGTTCTCCGTATTTGACTTGCTGTTTTCCGCAGCGTCATTTGTCGCTGTCTCTGATTCCCTCGTGGCAGTTGCCGCTGTCCCTGCATCGACTGCCTCGCTTGAAGTGACTGGTGACGTTGCTGGCGATGCTATCGGTGTTTTTGTCTCTTTGGCTGGCTCAGCGGCGGAGTCCGAAGCGGAAACATCATCGCTGACCTTGCCCGGCTGCTTCTTTGCTTCCTTCGGAATGTCCGCCAGTTTTGCCTCGGTGGTTACAGGTTTGGCTTGGGAGATACGGATCACAGGTACGCTTTTCAGGTTACTTGCGGTCTTGTCGTCTACTGGTTTGAGCTGTCCATTCGTATCATTTTTGCCGGCGATCTTAGCTGGTTGATCTGTCTTCACTCGATCGAGATAGATGTTGAGTCCGTTTACTGCGTGGTACAAAGGCGAACACCGGACTTCGGCCTTGCGATTTTGGATGAGGTCCTGTGCAACAGTATGGATCGCTCGTCGAACCCATCCTTGTTGTAGTTCATCCTGTGGAAGTGCAAGCATCAGAAACTCCAGAATATGCCCGGCACTTGCCATGCGTTTGTTGAAGTCCTGCTTATACTCTCGCCCTCGAAAGTAATTGCTCGAAAGCATACCGTTGCTGTTCTGTTGGACTCGAGCTGTATTGATGTGCTTGCGGATTTTGTATTCTGCTTCCAGCCAGACTCCTCGAAGGGGGGTGCCGGTTCGCAGGTAAACATTTCGTGCATGAGCAAGTGCGAACAGACCGTGAGTTCCCCCACATGCCGAACCCTTTAGAGGCTTCGCAGTCTGGATGGATACCAGGCGTTCGATACTCCATGTCTCACCTGAAGTATTTCGCCAGGTAGCATCGGCTGGCAGGTATCGACTCAGCGCCCACAGCGTCCATGTTGGTTCATCTTTAGTGTTGACCGTTTTTTGAGCGTGTTTCACCATCTCCGCGATTGTGATTGGCCCACGCGGCGTCTGGAACTGGTGACTCAGTGAAAGGCCGGACATTGACAGAACAGCCAGAAATTGATTGGCATGTCCTTCAAATGCCCACGGGCGACTGTACGGATGGGCGCGACCCCCGTATTGAGTTCGTTCAAACCAGGGTTCACCTTCGTACATTGGTCCGGATGATACCCAGTTGAGCCCCGAGATGATCTCGCCGTTTTGCTTCACCTGGAAATCGTGCCGTAGAGCCAGAAGGCCGTGCATCATTTGCCATGGCGTGTTGATGTCCGTGGCCAGCAGACGGCGGCGCGCGGAGCCGATGGCATCTTCGACGACTTCGGTCAGCTTGTTCTGTTCTGCTGCCGGTGCAAGGTTGCGAGGACGCGAGGCTGAGCGGAATGGTGATCCAGAATGAACTTCCGGGAGATTTATCAGCGGCTCTTCAAGGACTGAATTCAGTTCGTTCAGTACCGGTGAATCGGCACCCACACATGTTGAAAAACAGAAACAGAACAACGGCAGAATCCGCCGTGTGACGCAGTCCAACAGTGGACGCATTGGGTAGCTCCCCGCACTGGAAAACAATCTGATTACAAATTCAATAGGTACATCTTCGGCCACGCAGGGATGTGTCTTGATGGGCCAATGACGGAGAATTGTGTTGCTCGGGAGATTGTACCACTGGAGGTCGAAAATCTGCGGTGGACCTCAAGCTTAGAGGCTGTGTCTCAGCAGATCCTGCCGATCGGGTTGGGCAATAGAGGCAATCAGTGTGTACCGGGTGTGCCTTCGGCAGTCACACGGGTGCCAATTGTGTCACCAGCGATCACGCGGCCAATGTTGCCGACTTTCTTGTAGTTGAAGATGACAATAGGCAGTTTTTGTTCCATGCAGTGGTGAAATGCCTGAGCATCCATGACCTGCAGATTCTGGGCGAGAACATCACTGTAACTGATGTCCGTGTAGAGAATGGCGTGAGGGTTTTTAACAGGATCTTCGGAAAAGACACCATTGACCTTTGTCGCCTTCAGGACCACGTCAGCATCAATTTCCCGAGCGCGTAAAGCGGCGGCTGTATCTGTTGTTACAAATGGACTGCCGGTTCCGGCTGCGAGAATCACGACACGACCTTTTTCCAGATGCCGAATACATCGCCGGCGAATGAACGGTTCCGCGACGCCTTCCATTCGAATGGCACTTTGTACACGAGTGCTGACTCCTGCCGTTTCCAGGGCATCCTGAAGGGCCAGGGCATTGATTACCGTTCCCAGCATCCCCATGTAATGAGCAGTGGAGGGGATGATGGTGTCGCTGACTTCAGCGAAGTCCTTGCCTCGCAGAATGTTCCCACCCCCGCAGACGATTGCCAGTTCCACACCTGTTTCCATGACATCTCGAATTTGCTCAGCGACGCTGGTGATTTCCGACATGCTGATGCCCGATTCACCTTCGCGGCAGAAACTCTCACCGCTGATCTTGAGCAGGACGCGTTTGTACGCGGGAGCCATTGATTGCTGAGTTGTCATATTTCTACCGTGAACATTTGGAAGTGTTGACTGGTGAATTGAAAAGCACCCCGACCGCTATCTGCAGCCGGGGTGCTTTTGTGTGCTGCATATCAGACTTACCATTGCCTTTGGGCGAGACTGTGCTGTTACACGTTGCCCCCGCCGACTTGCCAGCGATGGAATCCGATAGCCTCCAGACTGCATTCGGAAAGGGCTTTTTCCACAGTCTTGCTGTCGTCTTTAGCGAATGGTTGAGCCAGGAGGACTCCCTGTTCGACAAAGAAGTTCTTCATCCGGCCATCAACAATTTTATCGATGATGTTGTCGGGTTTGCCGGTTGCACGCGCTTCTGCTGACAGGCGATCGCGTTCTTCCTGGACAACAGTTGCGTCGACTTCTTCAGGATGAGTTACCGAAGGTCGCAGAGCTGCAATATGCATCGCTACGTCACGCAGGATATCTCCTGCTGATTCACCTTTTGCCTGAAACATGACTCCGGTTTTACCATCGTGATGCACATAGCCACCCACAGGACCAGCAATACGAGCAATTCGATTGACCACGATCTTTTCCCGGATCTTGTTGACCAGTTCCTCGTATTGCGTCTGCAGAGTCGAGCTGGCTCCATCTGGAGTCTGACTCATAAGAGACTCCGGTGAGTCGGCTCCCGGCCCGTTCAGCAACTGGCCAATCATGGCGTTCCCAAACTCTTCCAGCGATTCACCAGTGGCCACAGGCGGAGATTCACACTGAATTTCGACCATTGCCGCCTCGCTGCCATCAGCAGACAGCAGATAGAAGATACGCCCTTCCTCTGTGGCGTTGTCTGCCCGTTTGTCCTGAATCTTCTTGAATTGTGCCTTCAGAATTTCAACGGCTTTTTCTGCGTCACCATTGGCTTCCACGAGTGCCTTCTTGCATTCCATCATTGGGAGGTCGGTGCGCTCCCGGAGCGCTTTGACGGCTGCTGCGGTGATATCCGCCATCTGACATTCTCCTTGGTAAGTACTGTAACTTTCGAGCGGATCTGCAGGTGTTTTGTCTGCTGTCCGTTTTGTGAATCCCGGTTGGAAACCGGTGTGAATATTTTGTGCTGTCGATTTTTGTGAATAAATACTCAAACGGTCGGTGTCCCTGAAGAGCCACCGACCGTCTGTTTTGTGCGCCCGATTTAAAACGACTTCTATTGTTACGAAATCGTTGGAACAGCTTTCGGCTCGTTACCGGGGTCCGCTTTTTTCGGTGCTTCCGGTCGCATCGATTTGCCCTGTTTGATGGCATCTGTCAAGTGCCGAATGATCAGCCTGATGGATCGCAGGCTGTCGTCGTTACCTGGAATCGCCAAGTCTACCAGATCAGGGTCAGCATCAGTGTCGATGAGCGACACCACCTTGATGCCGAGCAGCCGGGCTTCGTGAACGGCGTTCTTTTCTTTGCCGGGATCGACGACGACCAGACATTCAGGCAGCCGGTTCATGTCACGCATGCCGTTCAGGTTACGGTAGATCTTGCGATATTCCCGCATCAGTGTGGACTGCATTTTCTTACTGTAGGTGTTGATTTCACCAGATTCCTGCAGCGCTTCCAGTTCTTCCAGTCGCTTCAACCGAGTACGAATAGTTCGAAAGTTGGTTAGAGTTCCACCCAGCCAGCGTTCGGTGCAATACGGCATGTCGATTTCTGTTGCCAGTTCCTGCACAGAAGCCGATGCCTGCCGTTTGGTACCAACAAAGAGAATCAGGCTGCCCTGTGCAGCAACTCGCATCAGATATTTTTTAGCGCGAAGCAGTCCGCGGATTGTTTCCTTAAGGTCGATAATATGGATCTGGTTCCGCCGACCATAAATGTACGGTCGCATTTTCGGGTTCCAGCGGCTGGCGCGGTGCCCGTAGTGGACACCCGCATCAAGAATCTCTTTCACGACAATCTCAGCCATTGCTGATCTCCTGTATTCTGCGTTCGTTCCGCAGACAGAACAATTGTGTGAAGGTCGAACAGGGTTCGACATTCAACATCTGCCAAAAGATCGGGTGGCAGGAAACCCCGGGTCATTCCCCAGTGCGAATGACGCAAAAGCAAGCGGGGCAGGATACCGAGGGTTCGGCAACTGGTCAAACCGCGTTTCCTGTTCTCTCACAGGGATTTACGTGTTTTCCGGCCCGCGAGGAAACTCATCGGCCAGTGAAGGTCCCCGAGCGACAAAATCTCAGGAATTCTGTTGGATACGAGCAAGCAGGGCATCGCTGCGTGGTCCTGCTGATGACAGCTCAAACTGTCGCTTGCTGGTTCCCGTTTGGCGGATTTCCACGGACATACGGTCTGGTGGCAGGACCTCCGTGACTCGATTTGCCCATTCAATGAAGCAAATGAGGTCCGGATCCAGCAAGTACTCTTCGGCCCCCAATGCCAGAAACTCATCCGGGTCACCCAGCCGATAGGTATCGAAATGACTCACGGTCCAGTTGGGGCCGCGATAAAGCTGCATCAAAACGAATGTCGGACTGGTGACTTCAGACGGTGCGATCCCCAGTTGATTGCAGAACGCACGTACAAATCGTGTCTTGCCGGATCCCAATTCGCCGTCGAGAGCCAGCGTGATGCCTTCACTTACAGCGTTCGCACAGACGGCCGCAAACTGGTCGGTTGAGGCTTCGGAATCGCTGAAGAAACTAAGGTGAGATGTCATTTGGCGAGATGGACCAAGACGTGGAACTATTTGATACTATGGAATATGAACGATTTTGATTCTGGAAATCAATGGCTGTCCTTTGGTCGCCGACATTTGCCAAGTCAGGCTGTCGATGAAGTTGACCTTATCAAACTCACGGGCAATTCTGCTCATTGTCCCGGTGGCCTCGGCAAAAATGTCGAAACCTTTGAGTACCTCAGGGTCCTAAACATTAATTAATTGTTTGCACTCTGGCTTTAGTCTGAAGGGCGTCAGTCTGAACATTGTTGAGTTCGACGAAGAAAACAGTCGCACGGTGTACTGCCCGGACTTCCGATCCTTGAGCGTCAGTTGTCGTGGCCGGGGAATCGCTGCATTCAACCCTGCCCATTTCACTCGGCGCAGTCCCAGCCACACAGCCGTTCGTTGATCACGGCGTGCCTCCGCCGTTATTCAGGAAATCATCGATGTCGTCGTCTGTGTCATCATCATTTTCGATGTCGTCCGGGTGCAGCGGATCACCTGGATTGAAGAAGAAGTCACCCAGTCCCATGGGAACGATGTTGCCTCCCAGTGACTGGCTGCGTCGTTCGGCCAGATTTTCCAGATCTACGGCTTCTTCGCCCAGGCATTTTTCCAGTGCTTCGCGCCACGCGTCATCGTGTGCGATGGGGTGATCAGGATTCTGTGCCAGCCGTTTGAGGGCGAATCTCAGCAGATTGATTCCGTCTCGTGTGGAAAAGTCCAGGTTGAGCGTATGCGCCTGCTGCAGAAAATCGACCGTGAGGCTGAGCATCTGGTCGTCTGCGAATGGCAGATGATACTTCAAGATTGACATTTCATCGTCTCGCGCCGGATGCCCCAGACTCAACGTGGGCTGCAGTCGACTCAAAATGTAGTCCGGGATTTCAAAAGTCGATTCGTCTTCATTCATGGTCACCGCACAGCGGAAGTCGGGGTGAGCATGAATGGTGACTCCTGCCACAATCGATTCCACATAGCGACGATGGTCCAGCAGTGGTGCCAGACTGGCCCACGATTTTTCATTCATACGGTTGCCTTCGTCCAGTACGCAGATTCCACCCTGAACCATGGCGGTGACCAGAGGCGAAGCGTGGTAGGCAATCTTTCCGCTTTCCGCCAGTACCGGAGTCACTAACAGATCTTCCGGACGCGTGTCGGCCGTACACTGATAGATGTACAGATCCTGCTGACGGGTGCGAGCTCCGGAAATTGCCAAAGTCGTTTTGCCAATTCCCGGAGTTCCCACGATGCGTGGCGTGAGTGGCAGGTCGCGTTTGTCGACGACCAGCCAACACGCCAGTAGCTGCTGCAGCACTTCTGTCTGCCCGATCCAGTCGCCGGATGTGGTGTCGGCGGTTGCCAGGTGCAAAGTAATGCCGTCGATGCTGTGAATATCAGCCATAATGATTGAGCCAGTGAACGCCGTCGCCGGAAAAGTGTCGGGGGGAGTCGTACTGAAGATTATGTGAGTCAAGCAGTCTGGGTGGTCTGTTTCAGTCAGTAAATTGCCTCAAGGAAGTCGGTTTACTGACAGCGGGAATGTATCGGAGCTTGTCTTTGGTTTCACCTCACGTGATTGAGTCCAGCGTTTGACATCCAGGAATCCGGCGCTTACCGTCTTCAACTTGTCTAGATCCGGCTGCGGGCGAGAATTCGCTGCGGGCGCCTGTTTGAATCTTTTCTGCAACTCCGCACCATGGGAGACGACATCGATGGCTCGTACTGTAACTCTGTTTACCGGGCAGTGGGCCGACCTGCCACTGGAAACTCTGTGTAAAAAGGCCAAGGAATTCGGCTACGACGGATTAGAGCTGGCCTGCTGGGGTGACCATTTCGAAGTCGACAAGGCTCTGTCAGACGACAGCTATTGTCAGAAAAAACGAGATCTTCTGGACAAACACGAACTGAAACTGTTCGCAATTTCCAACCATCTGGTTGGACAGGCGGTTCTGGACAATATCGATCAACGGCATCAGTCGATCGTGCCTGATTATGTCTGGGGCGACGGAGATGCGGATGGCGTCACAGCGCGCGCGATTGAGGAAATGAAGAATACCGCTCGAGCCGCCCAGAAGCTGGGCGTGGATACGGTCAACGGTTTCACGGGTTCCAGCATTTGGCATCTGTTGTACGACTTTCCGCCAACTCCACCGGAAATGATCGACGCTGGATTTGATTTGCTTGCCGAACGCTGGAATCCCATCCTGGATGTCTTCCAGGAATGCGGCATCAAGTTCGCTCTGGAAGTTCACCCGACAGAAATTGCGTTTGATATCTATTCAGCTGAACGTGCTTTGCAGGCGCTCAATCACCGCGAAGAGTTTGGATTCAACTTCGACCCCAGTCATCTGATTTGGCAAGGCGTTGATCCGGTTGAGTTCATTCGTTATTTTCCAAAACGAATTTACCACGTTCATATGAAGGACGCTTCTGTGACACTCAACGGTCGCACTGGAATTCTGACCAGTCATCTGCCCTGGGGCGATACGCGACGAGGCTGGGACTTCCGCAGTGTTGGTCGGGGTGGCGTGCGGTTTGAAGAGATCATCCGCGAACTCAACGCTATCGAATACAGCGGCCCGCTGTCAGTGGAATGGGAAGACATCGGTATGAATCGGGAACAGGGTGCAGCTGAAGCGGCCCAGTTCTGTAAGAATGTCGACTTTGAGCCATCCGGTCGAAAGTTTGATGCAGCATTTGGTGAGTAGATTACTCCACTGTTTATGACCAGTAATCACCCCGGCTGCTGATGGCAGACGGGGTGATGTCGCATTGGAGCCGACCGATCGATGAATCAGGATCCTGTTCGAATCAATCAGGTTCACTGGACCCGAGTCTTTCCCTTTTTGCGCCTGTTCGAGGCAGCGTCACTGGGTTGTGGGCTGACGGTGCTCCTGCTGGCTTTTGTCTGCCTGGTCGTTAGCTGGGCCGGCTCAGGACTGTTGAATCGTGTTTTGTCTGATGGCACGATCACTGCTGTTTGTGAGTTTCCGTGGCCTGAGTATGCCCGCGCCAACGGTACTGGCACGAGCGATATCGGACCGGGAGAAGCGTGGCTGACGACAAAGGTTCTGCCTTCTGCTGTGGGGAGTCTGTCTGTTTCAGCAGCTCGAGTGTACTTCGAAGGACAGACGACAATTCCTTTCGCTGCACAGCGACCGGCGTCTTCAGCACCGTGGTTGTTGTCGCTCGATCTGATGGTGTGGAACGCTCTGGTATTGTGCTTCTTTGGAACAGCGATCGCGCGGACAGTGGCGACTCAGTTTTGTGGTCAGACTCGCACCGGAGTTTTTGGAGCACTGAGGTTTGCTGGTGGACGTTTGCGTCACAATTTGCTTTCAACCGGGTTGGTCCTGTTGTTTCTAACCGTTCTTAGAGGGCTTTTGTTCAGTGCCGAGAGCGTATCGCAGTGGGGGGGTATTGGTCAGTGGGTTGCCAGTCTATTGTGGGGCTTTATTGTAATGACTGTCATTGCTTTGGCGCTGATGCTGGTGCTGGGAGGAGTGGCCTGGCTGCTGTCGTTGGCAGCCATTGGAACCGATTGTTGTTCCGGCGCGGAGGGACTGAGCCGTTCTATCAGCTACGTTCTATCGCATCGGTTGTGGACAGCTTGTGGAATGGTGACCGTTACTGCGGTTGCCTTGCTGGTGCGATGGCTGCTGGAACTACTCGTTGCAGTGGGAGTTAACGGTTTGCCGACTCAGCTCAGAGACGGCCCCAATGATGCCGTACGCAGAGGCTGGATGCTGGGCATGGAGCTGGTCCCTCACGTTGCTCATTTAGCAGTCTTCATGACTGGCATCACGATTCTGTACGTCCTGCTGCGGCAGAAGGAAGATGGCATTGACATTCAGGAAATCGACGGTGCTGTTTAGCATCTGCCAGGAAGCAGCAGGATCCGCTTACCGAATTGCGATCATCGACGCGAAGTTGAAGCACTGGAACCAGACGCTTGCCTGACGGAATCCACAGACACGCAGACGCTGCAGATGGGCTGACAGGGATTCCGGAATGAGCGTTTCTTCCAGGGAAGATCGCTTTTGAGCGATCTCCAGTTCGCTGTAGCCGTGAGCGCGTTTGAAGTCCAGGTGCAGATCGGTCATCAGTTGCTGTTCTTCAGGGTCATCGAAGCACACTTTTTCCGACAGCAGTAATGCTCCACCAGGAAGCATTCCGTGGGCGATCGATTGCAGAAGCGGGGTTCGTTCGGCTGGTGGCAGGAACTGCAGCGTCAGATTGAGAACAACGACGGATGCGTTTTGGACTGCGACCGATCGGATATCGGTTTCATGCAGGATGGTTTCGCAGAGTGAATGTGTGGTTTCGTTAGCTCTATCCTGTAACAGCTGCTTGCTCAGCCTGGCGATCATGGCGGCTGAATTATCGACTGCATGCAATTGGCACGATGTCGGAGCGTGCTGGCGGATTCGTTGAGTGGCCGCACCCAGTGAACAACCCAGGTCGTAGAGCTGACTGTCAGGAACCGCATGTGTCTGCGTGATCTGTTCTGCCATCGCCAGCATGGACGAATAGCCGGGAACAGAACGAGCGATCATGTCCGGAAAGACGTCCGCGACACTGTCATCAAATTCAAACTGTCCGACCTGGACCAGTGGCTGAGAATAGATTCGGTCCTGATTCATGGTGAAATGCCGAGAGGGGCGGGAGCCTTTAGAGAAGTGGGAAAGTGAATAGCAGCAGTTTAAGTTTTTGCTGATTTTGGCATCGTGAAACTGAGGAACCAGTACCCGGCATTATACCGCGTCATTTGGTTAGTCAGTAACGGGCATAATATCGATCAGTGGCGGGGCTTTCGTACACGAACCCGATAGCGGATTGGGTGTTCTGCAGTATGTCTCACAATTTCCACGGGCGGTGTTGTGGAATTGTTACGTTTAAGCAACCAGGCAATCACGAATCCAGCGATGAAGCCTCCGATGTGCGCCCACCAGGCAACACCGGAACTCTGTACGTTGATGACTGCGAATGTTCCCTGGAAGAACTGCATCAGAAACCACAGTCCCAGGAAGACGGGTGCCGGCAGTACGATCATCTGTATGAAGAAAAAGATGGGAAGAATCGACAGTACCTGAGCCCTCGGATACAGAACCATGTAGGCTCCCATCACTCCTGCAATTGCACCGCTGGCACCGATCGTGGGGATGGCAGAACTGGTGTCGATCAGCATGTGAGAAGCACTCGAGGCAATTCCGCAGAAGACATAGAACATCAAATACCAGTAGTGCCCCATACGGTCTTCGACGTTATCTCCAAAGATCCACAGCATCCACATATTCCCGATAATGTGCATCCAGCTGCCGTGTAGAAATACACAGGTCAGCAGTGTTTGCCAGGGAGGGACTCCGGACGGAAGTGCAGGGCGGCGAACGGTTTCAAGCTGATCGCCGACAGGAGTGCGCACAATGTACTGTTCAACGATTTCGAGCGGTTCATCCGGATGAGTGACTCGTGTCGGAATCATACCGTAGCGTTCGACAAGTTCGGATCGGTCATCCTGCAGCTGAAAGAAGAACACGAAGCCGCAAACTGCGATGATGACGTAGTTCACCCACGGAGTGGTGCGGGACGGGATGTTGTCGCGAAGAGGAATCATGGAACAAACTAACTATGGTGCTGTTACAGCTTTGTTTGTGGGTGGCAGTCTCTGCCTGTCAGACTTGTGCGATTCAGGCGAGAATCTCACGGATGACGTGGCCTTCAACGTCAGTGAGCCGATACTGGCGACCCTGGAAGCGGAATGTAAGACGTTCATGGTCCATGCCCAGCAGATGTAAAATCGTTGCATTGAAATCGTGAACATGAACCGGGTCTTTGGTAATGTTGTAACCCAGTTCATCGGTTTCGCCGTAACTGGTGCCTCCTTTGACGCCGCCTCCTGCCATCCACACCGTGTAGGCATTCTTGTGGTGATCACGCCCGGCGTTCTTCGACAATTTGCCTTCCTGAGTTTGAGCAAACGGAGTGCGGCCAAATTCTGCAGACCAGACCACAAGTGTTTGGTCCAGTAAGCCTCGCTGTTTCAGATCGCGGACGAGAGCAGCTATTGGTTGGTCGATCTGAGTGGCCTTCTTATACAGATTCTTAAACACATTGGCATGCGTATCCCAGCCCTGATCGAATAACTGCACAAAGCGGACGCCTCGTTCGACCAGTCTGCGTGCCTGCAGACAATTGTTGGCAAAACTGGTCTCGCCAGGACGTGTTCCATACAGCTCGTGAATGTGCTCTGGTTCTGAGGACAGATCCATCAGTTCCGGTACACTGGTCTGCATACGATAAGAGAGTTCGTACTGGCTGATTCGAGTGGCAATTTCGGGATCCCCAATATCGGCCAGTTGAATTCTATTCAGCGAATTGATCGTGTTGACGACATCACGTCGCGAATCGGATTTGACTCCCGGTGGATTTGATAGAAACAGAACCGGGTCTCCCTCGCTGCGAAATTCAACACCCTGATGCACTGAAGGCAAAAAACCGCTGCCCCACGCCGGGCTGCCCGCCCCCAAAACCTTTCCGGTCATCATGACCACGAAGCCGGGCAGGTTCTCGTTGGTGGAACCCAGACCGTAGTTAAGCCAACTGCCGATGCTGGGACGACCGAAGCGTCCAAATCCAGTTAGCAAAAAGAGTTGCGCCGGACCGTGATTGAATTCGTCTGTATGCAGAGTGCGTATGAATGATAGTTCATCGGCGACGCCCTGGAGGTGAGGCAGCATGTTGGAAATCGGCAGCCCTGAGTTTCCACGGGCCGTGACTTCATATTTGACGCCGCTACGAGTGCCCATCAGTTTGGGCAACTCTCGTACAAAGGCGAACTTGCTGGATGCGAACAATTCTTCAGGGCAGTCCTGACCGTCGCGTCGTCGGAGTTCCGGTTTGGATTCGAAAAGGTCCAGGTGTGAGGGTGCTCCCACCAGGTGAATGTAGATGACACTTTTTGCACGCGCGGAAAAGTGTGCAGGAGCGGCAGCCCGCGCGGAGGTGTCCTTTCGCAGCAGGTCTGCCAAAGCAAACCCACCGAGTCCAAAGCCGGCCCGCTGGAAGAGCGTGCGGCGTCCGATTGTTGTTGGAACCAGAGTCATTGCGTCATCGTCTCATCCAGGTTGAGGATCGTATTGGCGATTGAAAACCACGCGGCGATCTCCGCGTCGTCTTCCGTATGGAATTCGGCCCCCGGTGCTTTCAGTTTGATCCGTTGTTCGATCTGTTTCGGATGAGTTATCAGCCGCTGGCGTTCGTTGTTTAGCAGTTCCAGCAACAGCGTGACTTCCTGCTGTGACGGAGCTCGTGCGACAGCCAGCTTCATTGCCCAGGTCATTCGAGCGGCATCAGATTTTTCTTCGGCCTCAACCAGAATACGATCTGCGAAAGCTAATGCCATTTCGCTGTAGGCACGATCATTCAGAAGTGTGAGGGCTTGTAGCGGGGTGTTGCTGCGACTTCGCTGGACGGTGCAGCCACCTCGGCTGGGAGCGTCAAATGTAATGAAACTTGGATACGGGGCCGCTCTTTTACAGATCACATAGACGCCTCGCCGAAATCGATCTTCGTTGTCGGCGGCTGACCATTTCGGCTGATTGCGGCCGACACTGCGCCAGACTCCGCCAGGTTGCCACGGCATGACAGGAGCCCCGTACATCCTGGTGGACAGCAGTCCGCTGATTGTCAGCGCGTTGTCTCGAATTATTTCTGCCGGCAGGCGAAAACGTGGGCCTCGTGCGAGTAGCCGATTACTCGGATCCTGCGAACGAAGTGTGGAGTTGTCAGATGCGGCCTGCTGCCATGCTTGTGACATGACTATCAATTTGTGCATGTGTTTCATTGACCATCCGCTGTACACAAATTCTGCTGCGAGCCAGTCCAGTAGTTCCGGATGGCTGGGTGCGTCTGCCTGAGTTCCAAAATCTTCTGGTGTGGCAACGAGGCCGATTCCGAAGAGCTCAGCCCACCAGCGGTTGACGGTAACTCGAGCCATTAACGGATTGGATGGAGAGGTCAGCCAGCGCGCCAGTTCCAGACGATCTCCGGTTGGCGGAATATCGGCTGCCGACGGTAGAGAATCCGGCGTGCCTGGTGAGACAAGGTCACCGGGCCGCTCGTAATCGCCTCTCGTGAAAACGAACGTCTCGCGAGGTTGCTGCATTTCCACCATCACCAGTGTGGTGTCTGGTTCGCAGGCTTTCAGACGCTGACTCAGATTCTCCAGCTGAGTCTTCAATTCCGATATTTTGGATGCGTCCGCGTTAGTGGTTTGCTGCAATTGTGTCAGCTGTTGCTGAAGAACACTGATTTGTTGTTTGAGTGCCTGATGCTGCTGTAACGCCTGATCATCAACGGGCAAATCCAGCGTGGGACCGTAGAAGTCCCAGGTGACTCCTTCAGTCTTTTTGACTTCCAGCGGGCTGTTGTTGAAGTAAGCAAATAACTGGTAGTAATCCTTTTGAGTAAACGGATCGTATTTGTGATCATGGCATTGAGCACATTCCAATGTGACGCCCATAAATACGGTGGCGGTCGTGTTGACGCGATCAACAATCTGATTGACTCGATTGGCTTCCGGATGGACTCCCGCTTCGACATTACAGGTGGTCATCCGATGGAATCCGGTGGCAATTTTCTGATCGAGGGTCGCATCTGGCCGCAGATCTCCGGCCAGCTGATCAATCACGAACTGGTCAAATGGCATGTCGGCGTTGAACGCTCGGATCACCCAGTCTCGCCATGCCCAGTTGTCACGTAGCTGATCGGCCTGGAAGCCGTTACTGTCGGCGTAGCGAGCCAGATCCATCCATGGCACTGCCCAGCGTTCACCGTATTGTGGGGATGCAAGCAGTCGATCGACCACTTTTCCATAGGCGTCGGGCGATTCATCACCGAGGAATGCCTCGACTTCGGCAGGCGTGGGAGGAAGTCCAACAAGTGCCAGGGAGAGGCGGCGAATGAGACGTGGGCGGTCCAGTGGGGCCGTTTGGGGTATTGATTCTGTAGCCAGCCTGCGCCGAACGAATTGGTCGATGGCTGTGTCCTGCGAATCTTCTTCGGGCAACAGCGACCGAATCACGGGAGTCCAGGCCCAGTGTTGAGCGGTTGCAGACGCGTCCGGCCAGATTGCTCCTTCGTCAATCCAGCGACTCAGCAGGCGGATTTCCTGATCGGTGAGTTGTTCACCATCCAGCGGCATGAGATCACCGGCTTCGCTGTCAGTGAGTCTCGCGATGAGCAGACTTTGATCGGCGTGTCCAGGTACGACAACTGGAGTCTTGTCATCGCGGTCATGGAGTACGGAGGCGCGTTGATTCAGCTGCAGATTGGCTTCCTGATTCTTTGTTCCGTGGCAGCGGTCACAGTGGTGGATCAGGATTGGTCGAACATCGCGATCAAAATTAACAGGCCGCAGGTCGTTTGCAAAAGTTGTCATGCCCGGCATTAAGACACAGACTGACGTCAGGCATGAAGCGATAAGCTGTCGAGGCATAGAGTAAGTTTCATGCGGCATGCAATGTAAGTGGCGATCTCAAGGATAACCCCGTCAACACTCCAGGTGTAAGAAGATTTGGGATTAATACCGTATGTCTGGTATCGTTTTGCTCATCAGGCCGTTTTCAGTCATGGAGTCTGTTCCAGCCGACTGTCAAATCGTCTGTCGCCCGGAGGCCGCCTGAAACCGCCGGGACCTTTTCCTCTTGGTGGTCGCTCACTCTCGCCGGGGCCCCGACGTTTTTTTTCAAGCCGTTGGCCATCGGGTCTCCTGTCACGAGGTTCTCGTCGAGATTCCTCTTTGAATCGTTTCTGAAATCGTGTTTGCAGGATTGCCAATTCTGATGCCAATCGACTGGAAGCGGTATTTTTGTCCGCTGATTTCAGTTGAGCCTGCAGCGACATGGTGGCTTCTGCTGGATCGGACAACATGTGAGCTATCCGTTGAGACGTTTCCAACGCGGCAAACTGTTCTTCGACTTCGTTTTTCGAGATGGTTTGCCGATCGAAGAACTTGACGGACAGATGGTCCATTACGGACTTTAATATGCTGAGCGGAGTGAATCCTGTTCTTACGCGATCGCCGGCGACGCCTTTGCGACTCCACGCAGGTCGAAGTTGTGAAGTCGCCGCATCGAAAATCTTATCAATCTTATTGGTCTTCGGGGCACGCAGACCAGGCCTCGACTGAAGAACTCGTTTCACGATCACTACCCCGCGAGCCAGTGGACGATCTTGAGGGTCGGAAGATTCGATCAGCTGCGATTCGTCATCTGATAATTTTTCGGGGAGAGCCGCTTTCAGAAACAGATCGATTTGATCTGCTGAGACGCGAAGTTCGGTCGGGCGTCCTCGCGTGCCGGGGCCTAGAAGCTGTCGAAGGGAAAGTACAACACTGTCCGGGGCAGAAGACTTAGACATTTGTTTCTGAATCTCAGCTGGCCATCGGTCCGTTGATGTCTCTCGCAGTTCGGCTCGCAGGGCATCGTTGCATGTGAGCCACCAGCTATACAGATGTTCCAGGCGAGTGTTCAGTTTCGGATCAACTGTCACCGCTTCATGGATCTCCATGAATTTCCGATGCTTTTCCGGCGAATTCTGCAGGCTGTTGAATCTGTTCTTCGTTTGGCGTGCGGTTGCTGCAGGCAACTCGCTAAATCTTTGTTCTGCTGCGACCAGTTGTGGGTCTTTGTTGATGAACATTGCTGCCAGCAAAAGTGTTACGACGACTCCCATTGCCGCAGACAGAAACGCGACTATCGTTGGCTGAGATACACGAGGCATTACGGAGCCTCCTGTGATGTTTTTGTCTTGTCAGCTGGCAGTCGAAGTTGTTGCAGGGACGCGACGTCAGGAATAATCGAGTACTGTGGGTAACGGTCCAGTATGTCGATTTGGCGTAGCAATTGTATTGCCTGCGCGGATTCTTCTGATGGACTGCGAAACGTTGACAGCCCAAGTCCACACAGTGTTCCAAGAACGCCGATTGCAAACCACGCCAACGCCTGACTGCTGGCGAATGTCGACAGCCGTTTTTGAAGCGAAGCGGGGCGTTGTTGTTCTGCATGTGCAGACGAGGTGACAACGGTTTTCATTGTCTGCTGCGAGAATTCTTCTCCGGCGACCACCGGTTCGAGCGCATCGAGCAGGCCCCATGTTCGGTCAAGTTCGTCTGCCATGCGTCGGAGTTCCGGGTCGTTGCGAAGGCGTTTTTCCATCGCTGCCGATTGCTGATCGTTCAGTTCACCGTCGAGATACACAACGAGCTGTTCAAGCTGATTTGGGCTTTTTGGAGGTGGTTCGTTGCTCACGAGTACAGCTCTGATGATAGCAGTCAGATCCAGGAGACTTCCATCAGTTTAACTCACAGGCTTGTTGGGCGGCCAGTCCTGGAAGGAGATTTGTAATTCTTCGAAAAAACGCAGCTGCAATTGGCTTCCTGAGTCGACTTGTTCCGCCCTGCGCAGATTCATCAGCTCAATCTGTGGAGTCCGAAGTTTTGGGGCTCAACGACCGTGATTTGGCCTGCTTGAATTGTTCATGCGTTATTGTGGGTTTTGCCAGTCGTGGCCAGGACCGAGGCCCCGACCGGATCGGCTTCCCGGCCATTGAGGGCGTGACCAGAGTCCGGTTTCTTCGTCCGGGCGTTCGCCAGCGTAGTAACTCAAGTGATCGGCAGACGACCATTGGCTGTCGCCGTCTAACTCCGGCTCTTCGATTCCCAGCAGACGTTTCACCAATTGACTGAAGTACAGCAACGCGGCCATCATAAACATCATTACTGTACCGACGACAAACAACAACATTCCCATGTCAAAAACAGGAGTCGTGCGTGGCCAGATAGCTTGCCATCCCAGCAGTAAAATCACGGCTGACAGGCTTAACCAGGGACCATAGGGGAAGTACTGTGGGCCTGGTTGTTTCCGACGAAGGACCCACATTCCGATGGCGAACGGGATCGCTGCCAGGGGAGCCAGAAAGAAAACAACTAACACAGGTTGCCAGCCGAGAACAGCTCCAATCAATGCCATGAGGACCACATCGCCATCGCCCATAGCTTCCTTCTTCAGTACCAGAAATCCAATCGCTCGAATACACCACGTGACGGCGGCTCCCATGAACAGTCCAGCCAGGCTCACCAACAACCCATGCCAGTGCGGGTGAGAAACTGAAAAGGCGACTGCGTCCCATTCAAAGAGAATGAAGTGGAACGCTTCTGGTATGATTTGTTTCTGAATTCGGACGGTACTGGGATCCTGGAACCAAACGGGGGTAAGCCAGGTTTGTCCAACAGCAAAGGAAAACAGCACGGAAAAAATCATTGCGGGAATGGTGCATCCATCCGGAATGATGCACAATTCGAAGTCAATGACTGTGGCCACGATCAATCCGCACAGCAGAACGGCATGCAGAAGGTATCGTAGATGCAGCCATACAATCGGTGACCAAAGCTGCTCGATCGCTTCCGGCCCGGATGGTTTGCGGCCAGTCCATAGTCCGCTGTTCTCAACGACAAAACTGCCGAAGTCCGGAATTTCAACCCAGTACAGCCCCGCCAGCACCAGGCCGGTCAGCAATTCCACAACCGGTCGTCGAGCATCCATTTTGCGATTGCAGCTGCGACAGCGTCCGGCGATCAACCAGCCAATGAGTGGTACATGCTGAAGTCCGGATTCCCAGGTGTGGCAGGATCGACAATCTCCTTCTTGCCAAACAGACGTCAGTTGATCTCGGAGAGAATAGTGCGGTGGGAATCGCACCACACAGCGATGCAGCCAGCGGCCGACATAACTTCCTCCCATTGCAATAGCCACCAATACGAACAGGTACGAATCACTCATCATGATTCCCCCGTGGCTGACAACTGCCGACGAATTTCATCGGCCACCTGTTGCAGGCTGAGCCCATCGGTATTCACGATGAGTGTAGCCGCATCCTGGTATTGAGTGAGTCGTGAAGTCAGCACGGATTCGACTTCTTCCGCTACGGATTGGCCAGTGAGGCTTGGTCGCCGGTCGCCGGTCGTTTCGTCCAGTTGAATCCGTTCTGCCAGGTTAGCGACGCTGGCCTGAAGCCATACGACTGGGCCGGCGGCTTTCATGCAGCGGCGATTTTCTTCTGCCATGATTGTTCCGCCGCCGGTTGCAATCACCAGTGATTCCTGACTGCTCATTTCCTGGATCACAGATTGTTCGAGCCGCCGAAACTCTGCTTCCCCATCCTCAGCAAAGATCTGTCGGATAGAACGACCGGCGCGTTCTTCGATCACGTCGTCACTGTCGATCCATGATAAATTCAGTGCGGTTGCCAGCAGGCGAGCGACCGTCGATTTTCCGGATCCTCGATAGCCAATCAGCGTAATCACCATGGCAGTCCCATTCTGTTTCGTCAACGTCGTCCAAGAGACATGGCACGTCGCATGGTTTCTTCCATGTATTCCCGGGGTGCGGGCTGCCCGGTGAATATTGCGAATTGACCAGCGGCCTGATGGACAAACATTTCCACTCCGCTGGCGGTTTCACACCCTCGTTCACGTGCTTGCTTCAGCAGAAATGTATTTTCCGGATTATATACGGTGTCAAAGACCAGTGTTGATTCTCTCAGCCAGTGACCCGGGAACGGTGTTTCGTCTACGTTGGGATGCATGCCGACCGACGTACAGTTGATGAGCACCTGGTATTCTTCAGTGCTGCGGTTTTCCCACTGCAGAAAGCCACACTCCATTTCACTGGCCAGCTGTTGGCCTCTCTGACGCGAACGATTGGTAATTGTTACTCGGGCATTGTTGCGGAGCATCGCCTGTACGGCAGCGCGCGCGGCTCCACCTGCTCCCAAAATCAGCACTCGTTTGTCGCTGAGTCCCCCGGTTAATTTGGGAATGTTTTTCAGGCCAGCAAGGACGGTTTGTTCGATGGCATCGCAGTCTGTATTCGTGGCATGCCATTGGCCTCCTTTGTGAAACAGTGTATTGACTGCTCCAATTTCTTCGGATTCGTTATCCGAAATATCGGTGGCCTGAAGTGCTTCCTGCTTGTGCGGGATCGTAATGCTGTAACCGCTAATATTCAGGCGTTCGAGTTCTTTGAGTGTGGTGGTAAGGGTGCCTTCAGGAATTCGTAACGGCAGATAGACCCCGTCAAAACCCACCTTGCGCAACGCCGCGTTGTGCAGCAGGGGACTCATGCTGTGAGCGACCGGATCTCCCACCACAGCAAAGATCTTTGTGTCCTGAGTGATTTTGTTGAAGCGATACAGGTTGCGTACTTCCGCATAGGTCAATTGTCCCGGAGCCATCTCACGATTGCGACTGAAGCCGGCATAAGTAAATGGCGAACCGAATTGTCCACACAAGATTCGACTGGTGATCCCAAATTCCCCCATGCAGAATCCGACTGTGGGAATATTGGCGGAACGGACGAGTTCCAGAATGCGGATGTTGTCTTCCTGAAAATTCGCCATTGTGACGATTTTGACGATGTCCGGATCGCATGCTGCGATCTGCTCATATATCTCATTCAGATCGAGGGGAGTCTCTTCGAAGTTGTGGTAACTGATGACTCGTTTTGTATCACCGTATCGTGGCACCGATTTGGCAATGTCGACTTCCAGATCAACATAGTCGGCTCCTGCGATGATGGCTTCGCGCAAAATGGACATCCGTTGTTCTTCTGTTCCCAGCCAGTGCCCGCGGTCTTCCTTGCGGCGACAGGTGATCAGTACCGGAGTGGGGCAGTCTTTGATGAGCTTGCCAACGTCGGGCCGTTTGCGCATCCAATCCAGTCGCAACTCAACGAGTTCGGCCTTCTGCTCGGCCAGTTCCTCGTGCTGAGCTCGCATCGACGAATGACGAGTTCTTCCTACACTTACACAAATCATGTTTGGTTAGCAGTCCGTTGTCTTCGGATGGGCCTTGCAAAGGCAGAATGTTCTGAGGAATGAATCTTTTACTCGGGCAATCAAACCGGACCCGACGTTTGAATGCAATGGCTGGTCAGTATTTTCCTTAAACCAGCCGTTCGTGGCGGGGTATTTGGCTGGATTACCCTAGTCGACCGAACTGTCTGTCCAGCATATTTCGCGAAAATTTCATCGCCGTCGGGCGACCGTGAGGGCAATGGTGAGAATCGGCCACCAGGTGCCGCTGACGCAGTAGTTCGTGCATTTCTTCCTGAGTCAGTCGTTTCCCGGCCTTGATAGCGGCTCGGCAAGCCATAGTAGCGAGCATGTGATCCAGGAGATCGCGGCGAGACGTTTTACCGTCTGATTTCTCCAACTGTTCGGCGAAGTCCTTGAGAATCCGGACGAAGTTACCTCGAGGAATCAGTACGGGATAGGATTCCAGCAGCACCGTTGTGCCGCCGAATTCCTGAACGCCGAATCCGATCTCCTTCAGTAATTCCTCATGTTCGCACAGAACAGCGGCTTCGACCGGGCTGCATTCGATGGTTTCCGGAATGAGCAGTTTCTGGCGTTCGATGGATCCTTCGAGGATTCGAATCCGCAGATGTTCGTACAGGATTCGTTCGTGCAGCGCATGTTGATCGATGATCTCAATGCCGTCGTCAGTGGTGACAACAAGGTAGCAGTCATGTACCTGCAGTGCACGAAATTCATCCACTGGGGTGGGTGTTGCTGTATCGTCGGATGAGCCTGGGGAGACATCCGGCAGATTACTGGTTGAATCGGGTTGCCAGCCCGTGTCTTTCGTACCGTGAGTTGAGGAGGTATTATCCGCGGTCGTCGCGTTGCTAAACGACTCATCTGGCAGTGATCGGAATTCTTCGACAACGCGTTCCGGCATCGATGTCAAAGAGCGTATGAACGGCGGCGTTGGGCGACTTGTATTGTCAGCCCAGACATTGAGTTCTTTTTGCACTGCTGATGCGGCCAGAGCCGTTTCCGGTGCGCTGCCGGTCGTTTTGGTGGGAACCTGAAAATCGGCATGGAAATCGAGTTGCGAAAATCGATCGCGAATGGTTCTTAACAGTTGGCGATACAGCGACTGGCTATCCTGAAAACGGACCTCGGTCTTGGTGGGATGAACATTGACATCCACCTGTTGAGGTGGCACTTCCAGGAACAGAAAGCTAACCGGATGCCGCCCAACCATCAGCAGACCGCGGTAAGCTTCTCCCAATGCGTGCTGCAGGCTGCGGTCCTGAATCCAACGACCGTTGAGAAAAAGAAATTGGTTTTTGCGAGTCGACTTGCTGAGTGACGGGTCGCCAACGAATCCCCACAGGCGAGTTGACTGGCCGTCTTCAGTGGTTGTTTGTGATTCGACCGCGATGAGCTTGTCGGCGATGTCGCTGCCGAAGAATCGGCGGACTCGGTCTTCCTGGCTGGCGCTACCGGGCAGTTCGTATACCATGCGGTCGTTGTGGCGCAGTACCATATGCAGTCGAGGATTCGCGAGTGCAATTCGGGAAAACTGCTCGCTGATCTTTCCAAATTCAGTCGATGGCTTGCGGAGAAATCTTCGGCGGGCCGGTGTGTTGAAAAACAGATTGTGAACTTCGATGCGAGTCCCTTCGGGGCATCCGCATTCGTGCAGCGTTGTGATTTCTCCACCTTCGGCATGCAGTTCCTGACCGGTTGGCAGATCGGTGCGTCGAGTGCGAATACGAAAACGGCTAACAGATGCAATCGATGCCAGTGCTTCACCTCTAAAGCCCAGTGTCGAAACCTGTTCGAGGTCGGAATCGCTGCGGATCTTACTGGTTGCGTGGCTGGTGACAGCCAGTTCCAGGTCTTCCGGGTGCATGCCTTCACCGTTGTCGGTGATGCGTATGAGTTCCAGACCGCCGGCGGAAATATCGACTTCGATACGTGTTGCCAATGCATCCACGCTGTTTTCCAGAAGCTCTTTCACCACGCTGGCAGGACGTTCGATGACTTCCCCGGCGGCGATGCGGTTGACGACCTGGGATTTGAGCTGTTGGATGCGATTGGACATATTGTGATCATAGAGAATCGCAAGGAGATCGTCGATTGGAGAGCTGGATTTGGTCGAAGGTAACAGGTCTTAAAGTCGAAGGTTAGGTCGCCGGTTGGTCTCGGTCAGATTAGTGATTGGACAATCCTGTGCCGCGACTACAATTCGGGCTTAATTCATTGCTGCTTCGTCCAAACGGTTTCCTCCATGGCTAGTGCCGACAATCAATCTGCAAATGCTCAACCGCCTGCGAGCCATGGTCGACTGAAGGGATTCAGTCTCGTCAGCGGATTGACGGTGCTCAGCCGATTTGTTGGATTAGGACGGGATATGCTAATGGCTGGTTTGTTCGGAACCGGCTGGATCCTCGATACGTTTACTGTGGCCTTTCGGATTCCTGGTACGTTTCGCAAATTGTTCGGTGACGGAGCGATGACAGCTGCTTTCCTGCCAAGGTTTGTGGAGGAAGATCAACGCAGTGGGCGTGAGGCAGCCAGCGAGTTGTTTTCTGCGGTCACTCGACGAATGGCTGGTTGGTTGACAGCGATCATCGTTTTTACGGAATGCTGTTTGCTTTTTGGGCTGCTGCTGTTTGATTTGTCAGATCGCAGTGAGTTACTGATTCGGCTGACAATGGTGCTGATGCCGTATTCCCTGTTGATCTGCGTCGCTGCTCTGCATTGCGCGGCACTCAACGGCGTTCAACATTTTCTGGTGCCCGCGCTGCTGCCTGTTGTGCTGAATCTCGTGTGGCTGTCGGGTGGGCTGACAGCGATGGCCTGCTATGCCGACGATGCCGATCATGTGTGGATGATTGCCTTGAGTATCATTGCCGGGGGTGTTGTGCAGTTCGTGTTTTCTTTGTGGAAGCTGCGACAGTTTGGAGTTCGATTGCGAGGCGGCGTCATTTCCGACGACATGCAACAACGCGTTGCTCAATTGTTTCGACAAATGGGGCCCGTGCTGTTTGGGCTGTCAATCACTCAGCTGAATAGTTTTGTCGACAGTCTTCTGGCGTGGCTGTTGGCTCAGCCCGCTGGTGTTTTGCCGGAAAAACTGGAACCATTTCGGCTTGCAGAAGGAACCGCGTCGGCGCTCTATCTGGGGCAGCGAATGTTTCAGTTTCCACTGGGAGTTTTTGGGGTTGCTTTGGGAACGATTCTGTTTCCGCGTTTTACCCGTCACATTACGGCCCGCGACCATCGGGGACTGGGCCGCGACATTTTACATGGTCTGCAGTTGGTGCTGGTGGTCGGCATTCCCTCGAGTATTGGTTTGTGGCTTGTTGCGGAACCGATTACGGATTTGCTGTTTCGTCGAGGAGCATTCGGAGCTGAAGACGCTCAGCTGACAGTACGCATGGTCGGTGCATACGGAGTTGGGGTGTGCGTGTTCTGTGGTTTGCTCATCGTGAATCGAGTGTTCTATGCGGCGAATGATCAGATGACGCCGGCTCGCCAGGGTGTGATTTGTGTCGGTCTGAACATAGGTCTGAACATTGTTCTGTTACCGATACTTAAAGAGACTGCGCTGCCAATTGCAAGTGTGCTGGCGACTTTGTTTCAGCTGGGGCTGGCGATGGAAGTCTTACGGCGACGTTATCTGAACGGTGGCTATCGTATTTTTGTTCCGGTGTTGTGGCGCAGCATTCTTGCGGCAGTATTGATGGCAGGATGCTGTGTGCTACTGGGAAAGTATTCAGTTAGTGACGATTCGACATGGGCGCGGGTGGTACGAACAGTGATGCCGATTACTGTTTGCGTCAGTGTTTACTGGGGCTGCCTGAGATGCACGGGGCTCGTGCCAAAACAGCTGCTGTCCGAACCGTTTCAAAGTGGTGCATCGAACGCAATCACCTGAAACGATTACGTTGATTGAGAGCCATAACGTGTTGGGCGCACATGATGCCGAACATGATCATAAGAAATTGTCGCTGCTGTTGAGCGCCGATAAGTGCAACGGCTCCGGACGACATGATGCAAATCCAGAGAGCTTTGATATTGGCTCGTTGTGGCCAGTAGCGATAAACCAGTGATTCCATAATTCGTCCGCCATCCAAAGGTATGCAGGGTGTCAGGTTGAGGATACCCCACCAAAAATTGACAAACCACAGCAAGTTGAGAGTCCAGTACAAAGAGAGATGCTGTATGAATGTCTCTGCCGGTATTGACTTCATCAGCACCCATACAATGGTGGCAACAACGAATCCAGCTGCTGGCCCGGCTGCGGAAACCATGACATTTCGCCACGTTGAGAGCGGCTTGCCAGTGGCATAACCACCCATCATGTACAGAACAATTTCTCCTCGATGACCATATCGCCGAAATGTGATGGCGTGCCCGAGTTCATGAATCAAGATCGAAAAGAAGACGCAGATTACCCCAATCAGTATCCGATCCGGGCGGCCTTCAGCAGACTGCCAGCAAATGAATGCTCCCATGAGCCAGAAGCCGGGATGCACGCGAACCGGAATGCCCAGGATCTGAAAACGCAGGTCCAGTTCTGTCTCGCCCGCATTTCCCAGCATTGGAGTGATCTCCTGATTGGTTCGACCGTTGCATGTTCATATGCGGATGCGATTGAATCCGCTGTGGTTGTCTATCTCGACAGAGGATACAGTGCAAACGAGAATTGCAAAGGGAAGGCCTCATCGGGATCTGTGAGATCTGCTATGAGTTGCCCAATCAGAACGACAGATTTTTTTGTGAGTGACCCAACGTGGGTGGTGTGTTTCGAGCGTTGATGAATCTTCCGATCTTTCGGTCGGTGCTGCGCCCGATTACTCGTGTGGTCGTGGGCTTTATCGCGATCCCCGTGTTTCGTTTTATTCTGCGTCGAGTTTTTCGGCTGCAGGATCTGGATGTCGAGCTTGAAAAGGATCTCGAACAATGGTTTCGAGGAGCTTTGCTGCTGCTGGCTGCGTCTGCCAATATGGAACATTTGTTGTTCGGCTGGATGGAACGAGTTGAATGGCTGGAACGTATGGACTGGCTCACGATGGGTCTGCGGCTCATGCTGGCGATCG
>Ga0315315_10000428_pt1 | contig 34841 bp, 26 predicted proteins | sample M140m3416metaG_FD_203699 | JGI IMG/M metagenome (GOLD analysis project Ga0315315, IMG submission 203699) | Ammonia-oxidizing marine archaeal communities from Monterey Bay, California, United States - M1 40m 3416 | ecosystem: Environmental > Aquatic > Marine > Intertidal zone | place: USA...
CGTGGCAGCGTGTGCAATCCATGGTCAGTGCCATGAATGCTGTGCCGGTTGTTACGACTCGATCGATAACGTTGCGCACATGAACTTCTTCTGCAATGGAGCCGCCTTCGCCGGTTGTTACGTTGCAGCGATTGAACCCGCTGGCGATGAGTTGATCCTGGGTGGCATCGGGAAGCAGGTCCCCGGCCAGCTGTTCTGTGACGAACACGTCATAAGGTTTATTGCTGTTGAAAGCACTGACGACCCAGTCCCGATAGGCCCACATTTCGCGAAAGTTGTCCAGGTGAAGGCCATGAGTGTCGCCGTACCTTGCAACGTCCAGCCAGTAGCGCGACATGTGCTCGCCATAACGTGTTGATTCGAGCAGTCGATCGACTGCAAGTTCATAGGCATCCGGTGAACTGTCTTCAAGAAACGAATCAACCTCGGCTGGTGTGGGAGGCAACCCGGTGAGATCCAGGCTGACACGCCGCAGCAATCCAATCGGATCAGCTTGCGGAGAACCCTGAAGGTCCTCTCGTTGCAGTCGCGCTGCAACGAATGCATCAATCGGCTGGACGTCGCTGGAGGGTGGTTCCGGACGGACAATTGGTTCGAATGCCCAGTGTTTCCCCCATTCGGCACCTTGATCAACCCATGTTCGAATGAGTGCGATTTCTTCGTCGGAAACGGTCTTGCTGAAGTCGACGGGTGGCATACGGAGATCGGGATCATCGGTGGTCAGTCGATGGATCAATTCGCTGGCAGCAGCGTCTCCCGGTACAATCGCTCGAGCCCCGCTGTCGAGTTCAGCAACTGCTGATTCCTGGTTGTCCAGCCGCAGGTCAGCCTGTCGTTGTGCTTCGTCCGGTCCGTGGCACTGGAAGCAGCGATCCGAAAGGATTCCGCGAATCTGTCTGGAAAACGAAACGGTATCGTCGCCCGCTGCGGGAACAGCAAAAATAACCGTGGCAAGCAAGAGAAATAGTTTTGGCATGGATCAAATGGCGGGAAGAAAAGGGCGGAGATGTGGACCTTCTATTCTACCGTTGAAGGTTCGTCTTGGCAAAAGCCAATGTCCTCTGCTGCCGCATTAGTGTTGATTGCAGTGGCAGGGTTGTCGGGTTTGGAGGACATCGTCCCAAACCCCGGGCTTTGTGCGCTGCTTTCAATCCAGCCTCGGTCACCCGGGTGTGACGCTCGTCACACTTCCCAGCCCTTGCGGTACTGTGTCTTCAGCAATGCGTGGGCATCTGCGTTGGAACCCGTTGACATGTGTGCGGCATCCCAGTCGAATCCTCCTGCTCGATACGCCACGTTGCCCAGCAGCACTGTTTCAGCGAGAGGGCCGGAGTACGAAAAATCACAGGTCGATGGCCCCTCGCCTTTGCAGGCATTCACCCATTCCTGATGAAAGCCTGGTGAATCTGCAATCGTTTGTGGCGGCGGCTGCACGTCGGCAAACCTGGATTGCGGTAGCAGTCTGCGACTGCGAAAACTGCAGATCAACATTCCTTCGGATCCGATGAACAGCGTGTTGTTGTTCTTCTCAAGAGAGTATTTGCCATTCTCACTGGCACCAATGTCTTTCAGAATTTTTGGTGCTCCGTGCGACCAGTGAAGTGTAACGGCTGGTCTGTTTCCGTTTGCCGGAAACTGGAAAGTCGTCTGCATTGATTTCGGCGACCGGTCAGGATCGACTTCCGGTCCCGTGGCATCAACACGAGTTGGGTATTTGAGATCGAGCGCCCAAAAAGGAATGTCGAGAATATGACATCCCCAATTGCCCGTTTCTCCAGACCCATAGTCCCACCAGAATCGCCAGCCGTAAGGGCAAAACGACGGGTGATATGGGCGAAACTTTGCGGGTCCGATCCACAGGTCGTAATCCAGGTGTGCCGGAACTGGCGGTTTATTTTTGGGAACCAGTGGCATTCCACGGTTACCGCCGGCCCATGAATACACCTTCGTCACGTCACCGATTGTTCCTGCCTGAATGAGTTCCACGACGCGATGCATGTTATCGCGGGTGTGGCGCTGAACTCCCAATTGAGTCGCCAGATTGTTGGCCTCAGCGTAGTTGGTGAGTGTGCGCGTTTCGTGAACATTGTGGGCCAGTGGCTTTTCAAGGTAGACATGCAGCCCCATCTGCATCGCCGCCCAGGCCGGATGAAAGTGCATGTGATCGGGAGTGCTGATCACGATCCCATCCAGCTTACTGCCGACCGCGTCGTACATTTTGCGATAGTCACGAAACCGCTGTACGTTCGAGTACTTCTCGAACATCTTTCCAGCGCGCTGATCATCGACATCCGCAAATGCCACCATATTCTGTCCGGACAGTGCCTGCACATTTGCAGCCCCGCGGCCGCCAACTCCGACGAAGCCAAGATTGAGCTTTTCCGACGGTGCGCTTGCTGCCGGTAGCGACTGTGTTGGAGTGACCGCTACTCCGGCAGCAGCAATGGCAGCTGCTTTGAGAACGGAGCGACGTTGGGTTTGAATTGACATGTGGAGATCCCTCGGTTGAACGTGACTCGCCGCAAGTTGTTTGTTTATGCAGTATTGTTACGGGGTTGATTAGTCGTGTCGGGATGGAATGAGCTGTACTGCTTTCAGTTCGAGTAAACAGTCAGTGAGTTTTTCAGGGCAGACACGATGAGTGCCTGCTGGCCAGCGTCGAATGGTTTCCTTCGTGCCGGTTCACACTGTTGGATGTTGTGTCTGGCAGTTTTATAGTCTCACATGTTTTGCTGAAGCGTTTGCGATCAGAGGATGCCGTATTTTTCATACGCGGCTGTTGCTTTCATCCCGTCGCGGATTTCGTCTCTGATCTTATTCTCAGTATGCACTTTGTCCCAGGCTCTCTGTATCGTTTCTTCTTCGATGTTCTGCGGTACCACGACAATTCCATCGATATCTGCAAAGACCAGGTCGCCAGGGCAAAATTTCACTCCCGCGATTTCGACCGGCACATCCACATTGATCACTCGTTGTCGATTCAGACTGTCGTAGACGCAGGTGCCCCGAGCGAATACGGGAAACTCCATTTCACCGATTTTCTTCACATCGCGGACCGCTCCATCCACGATCGCTCCCACACAACCCGAATTTCGCGACGCAGTGGAAAGCAGTTCACCCCATAGCGCGGCGTGCATCGACCCGCCGGCTGCACAGATCATTACGCTGTCTTCAGAACATTCATCAACGGCTTTGAGCTCCAGCTCGTAGGTGTCTGGATCGTTGTGATACATGTCGGTCCACAATGTTGTCTTACAACGGCCTGCCAATACCGACTGGCTGGAATATGGTGTCAGTTGCACACGGGGGGACTGATTGCCATAACCCAGTGAATCCAGCGCGTCAGCAATGACTGCCGTATAGAGCGACTGTCGCATCATTGGCAGAGTAATTTTGCTCATGTTCTTTCCGAATCGGGTTATTTACGATATTGACCGTTAATTCAGATCTCAATTGTATCACAGGCGTCCTCCCATGCGCGTTGGCATCATTGGCCTGCTGCACGAATCAAATACATTCATTGCTGAAAAAACCACGCTTGAGCACTTTCAGCAGGACATATTGCTGACAGGGCAGGCGATGCGGGAACGGCTGGCAGGGACTGTTCATGAAATGGGTGGTTTCTTTGCCGGGCTGGAACGGGAATCGATCGAAGCTGTTCCGGTGTTCGCTGCTCGAGCAGTCCCATTCGGCCCCGTGAAAACCGAAGTATTTCGGCAACTCCTGGAGAGGATGCAAACGGAACTGGCGGCTGCCGGTCCGCTGGATGGAATTCTGGTGGCTCCACACGGAGCCACTGTCTGTGAATCCATTCGTGATGCGGACGGCTATTGGCTGGCTGAATTGCGGACGCAGGTCGGTGATTCCATGCCTGTCATTGGCACACTTGATGCTCATGCTAATCTTTCTCAGCAGATGGTCGATGCTACCAATGCGCTCATCGCCTATCGCACAAATCCTCATCTGGATCAATTTGATCGAGGCATTGAAGCGGCTCAGTTAATGGCTCAGACGCTGCGTGGCGAAGTGCGTCCTGTACAGTACGCCGAGTTTCCACGTCTGGCCATCAACATTGAACGTCAGATGACATCGGAGCCGCAGTTGGCGATTCTGTATGCAACCGCTGATGCATCTCTCGAAAAGACGGGTGTACTATCCAACAGCATTCTGCTGGGATTTCCGTATGCTGATGTCGAAGAAATGGGATCGGCTGTGGTCGTTGTAACGAATGACGATCTTCAACTGGCCAAGAAAGAAGCTCGTGGTCTGGCGAACCAAATGTGGCAGCAACGAGACCAACTGGATGGCCAGTTTATCAGTATGAATGATGCGGTTGAGCAGACTGCCGGTCAGGAAGGGCCGGTCTGTTTGCTGGACATGGGCGACAACGTAGGAGGCGGCTCGCCAGGTGATAGTACTCATTTGATTCATGTCATTAAGCAGTCTGGCATTCCCAGTGCTCTGGCTTGTATCTTTGATCCACAGTCGGTGCAGCAAGCTGTCAATGCGGGGGAAGGGGCCACGATTGAAATGTCCATCGGAGGCAAAACGGATGAGCTGCACGGCACACCTTTGTCTGACACGTACACGGTGCAGGGAATCTATGAAGGTCGATTCACTGATACGCAAACGCGTCACGGCGGAATCACTCATTACGACCAGGGCCGCGGGGCTGTTGTGCAAAGTAGTGATGGGCGATTGACGGTACTGCTGACATCAAAACGTACGCCGCCATTCAGCCTTGTTCAGTTGACCAGTTGTGATCTTAATCCGCCTGCCTTCCAGGTCATTGTGGCCAAGGGAGTCAACGCTCCGGTAGCGGCATATGCACCGGTATGTTCTAGTCTGATTCGAGTCAACAGTCCCGGGTGTACGACGGCAGATATGAAGCAGCTCGCCTTTGAGCATCGCCGAAAACCAATGTTTCCATTTGAAGACTGTGAGTATGAATAGCGGAATAATACGCAAATCGAATGACGGCAACTGAAAAGAATGTAACCCACACCTCGCACTTCCTGATGCTTTTTGTCAGTATCCTGACAGTCAGTGCAGCAGCTGTCGTGTGAGGCAATACGGTTGTAGCCGAGAAGCCTGACGAGGAAAATGAAGCACAAGCAGCGTGTGGGTTGCAACTCTCTGGTTCACAGCTGGCTACGTTGTTATCAACCCGCTCGACGGCGAAAATCGGGCCAATACTGGACAGCAATCCAATTCCGCGGCCAATTCGACATCGTTGTCGTAGGACAAGTCCATCAGATTTTTTCCGCCGCGAGTTTGCTTCAGCGTTTCTGCCAGGGGGCGTTGAGCCGATTCATATCGCCACCATCCGAGTGTCATTGTTGCGGAATCAGTGAGCTGTAATGCGGATGGCAACGCTGACATTCCTGCGATGCGATCGATCAGGCATCCGGCAAACAGGACGTCTTCGCCGGTCATTTCTCTGTTCGTACCGGCACAGACGATATGTAAGGGCAGATTGGTCGTATGCAGGTGTTCTGCCAGATAAGTGACATTGGCGAATGAGCCGATCAGCACCTGTTCTGCCTCCACACTGCGCAACAGGGCCCGAGTGCCATTCGTGGTCGTGAAGGCGATCGTACGGTTCGCGACGGTCGCCTGGGAGTATTCAGCCGGGGAATTGCTGAGATCGAAGCCGTCAATTTTGATGCCACCACGTTCGCCTCCCAGCAATACCTTCGTACCTGCGTATTGGTGTGCCTCTGCATCGCCGACGGATGAACAGGGGATGATTCCGGCAGCTCCGTTATGTAATGCTGTCAGGATGGTGGTGGATGCTCGCAGAACATCAACGATTACCGCAATTCCGCCCTGGAGTTGGTCTGCAGAAAAGTGATCAGGGAGCAAATGAACTTCAATCTCAGTGGGCATCGTACTCGCCTGCAGGGGTTTAATTATGCGGGTCTCTTTATGTCGTTCTTCTTTTGGGAATCGCAATTGCAGACCAGCTTCATTCAGCAATCCTGCGAGAGTGTGCAGCAATTGTTTTGCAGACGCGAATGATTCCAGATGACCTTCCAATGGCGACGCGAGCAAAGGGCGCCTGACCCGTGTCCGTTGGTATGAACGTAACAGACACTTGTCTCGTCACTAGGGGTGGGGTGACGACACTGAAGTTGTTTTATGCCCCGCTGAGCCTTACCAGCAGTCGTTCCATTTGTCGGTGAAGGTTGATACGGCTGCCGCCTTTGAGGTTAGCATCTGCTTCAGCCAGTGCCTGTAAAATTCGACTGGCTTTGTCGAAGCCAATACGACGCAGATAGGCTTCTCCTGCCCCGACTGCTGCCGGGAAAACTCCCGCTGCCGTTAAGGCTCCCCGCACATCTCTGGTTTGTCGAGCTCGTTCTGTCGCTTCGGCGAACTTCCGGAACACAAATGTGACACCTCCCATGATTTTTTGGGCGGGCTCACCGGCGGAGATCAGGCTCTCCAGGCTTATGATCGCTTCATCCACATTGCCATCGCGAACCGCATCCAGCATTACCCAGGTTGTTTGCGTTCTCCAGTCGCCGACGGCCTGCCGAACGTCTTCGGATGTGATCTGGTCGGTGTCTCCTGCCAGAGATGCCAGTTTGGCAACTTCCTGCTGCAGAATTCCCAGGCTGTCGCCAGCTAAGGCCACCATGAGTGTCGCGGTGTCTCGATCGAGCGTCTTGCTAAATCGTTCTTTTGCCAGGTCCTGCAGCCATTTGATCAGTGCTACTCCTGACAAAGGATTGCATTCTACCGCCAGTCCGGTTTTGGTCAGGGATTTTGCCAGTCGGGTATTCTTCGGCCATGACTTCACATCAAGGATAAGTAACGACGCCTTTGCTGGCGATGCCACGTATTTTTCAAGTCCTGGTCGATTGTCTTTAACGAACCCATCCGCGTCTTCGACCATCACGATGCGCCGATCACCGAACATAGAGATCGTCAGCAGTTCGTCAGTGAGATCAGTCAACTGGGCTTCGTCACCGGCGGTTCGCGAAAATGAAACGTCATCGTCGTTGTCGTCATTTCCGGATGAATGGCAGCCAGGAATTTGGTGCAGAACTTCAATCTTGAGTGACCTTTCGGATCCGAACAGTACCAATACAGGAACGACTGGTGGATCGGATTCGTTGGCAAGGAATTGAGTTGCGTGCATGATCGGACATCTGAAGTGGGACAGTATTGCTGAAAGGGCTTTACGAAGTACGCTGCACTGCTTTCCATCGCAGCCAGTGATCTGCCAGTACCAGCGCCACCATGGCTTCTCCCATTGGGACAAATCGAGGCAGCAGACACGGGTCGTGCCGACCCTTCGTTGCGATTGTGGTAGCTTCTCCATCGCGTGTTACGGTAGGTTGTTCGCGAGCTAAACTGCTTGTCGGTTTGATGGCGGCTCGCAGCACAATCGGCTGTCCCGAACTAATACCGCCCAGCATGCCACCGTGTCGATTGGTGGCCATGCCGATGGTCGTTGCATTGCCAGGAATGAAGACGTCATTGTTCTCACTGCCGCGCAGTTCGGCACAGGCAAATCCGTTTCCGTATTCCACGCCCATTACGGCCGGAAGACTGAACAGTGCCCTGCCTAGATCTGCTTTGAGTTTATCGAATACGGGGTCACCGAGCCCGGCTGGAACTCCGGTGGCGACAATTTCGGAAACTCCACCAATCGAATCGACATCCTTGCGTACTTCCTTGATCAGAGACTCCATTCTTCCGGCGACTGCATGATCGGGGCACCGTACCAGATTCGGAGAACCATCCGGCAGTGTTTCAACCTGTTTCAGAGTCACGCCTTCCGGAGATTCAATGTTGGCTTTGATGTTGCCAACCTGGGTTACATAGCCAATGACTGAACCTGCGAATTCTTCCGCGATGAATTTTTTGGCGATCGCTCCTGCGGCGACCCGAGCAGTCGTTTCACGAGCACTGCTGCGTCCACCGCCTCGATAATCACGGAAACCGTAGCGAGCATCGAAGGTGTAGTCCGCATGTCCGGGACGATATTTGTCTTTAATATCGGTGTAGTCGCGACTGCGTTGATCTGTATTGCGGATCAGAATTGCAATACTGGTTCCGGTTGTTCGGCCTTCGAAGACTCCTGATAAAATTTCGGGCGAATCGGCTTCTTTGCGTTGAGTTACCAGATGGCTTTGCCCTGGTCGGCGACGGTTGAGATCCGGAATAAGATCCTCTTCGCTCAGCGCAAGACCGGGTGGGACGCCGTCAACGATAACGACATTACCCGGACCGTGACTTTCGCCAGCGGTCGTGATACGAAACGATTGTCCGAACGAATTACCAGGCATTGCACCAGGGGCCTTTCCAGGAAGTGTGTGCACCAATCTTATCGCCGGATCAGTCGGCTCGCGAGTCTATGGTTTCACTCGAGTGTCTTTTTCCATGGACGATTCGTCGACCGGCGTCATATTCGTTGCCTTCTTTGTGTGACAGAAGAGGGTTCCTGCGAAAAATCGGTTTCGCGGCGTTTGTTTACCCGATAACAGCAGAATGATCGCTGAAATTGGCAACTGGCCCAGCGGTACCCAGGTCATCCGATCAAATCGGACAACTTCTTTATTCATCTGAAACAAGTTTTCTTGCTGTCACTTTTGTCTTTGGCGTCGAAGACACAATCGTCGGGTATGAGCGACGGCTGCGAAATGAGCTGTAAAGATGACCGGCCTTTGCAACGCATTGTGACGAGTCAATCTTCAGATGGAGACGTGAAATCTGTTCACTGATTGGTTCTTAGTTCGACTTTCGGCCACTGTCCGGACACAATCAGTCGATGCCTCAGCAGCGAATGTAGCTGTGTTTGAAATTGTGCCTGTGGAATCTTCTTATGTTGTTTAGCAGACTGTTGACACTCGTCCCCATCCTGGCTGTTTTCGTTCCTTTGAGCCTGGCTGGTGATTCATGGCCGGAATGGCGTGGGCCGAGAGGCCAGGGGATTTCGGATGCCGCTGATTTGCCGGTGTCGTGGAGTGAAGACAGAAATGTTGCCTGGAAAACGGCGATCTTTGGTCGAGGCTGGTCGACTCCCGTGATTGATGATGGGAAGGTTTGGGTGACCACGGCCACTGATGTGCCTGCATCCAAAAAGGAAGCCAGAGAACGTCGGAAGACAACGACCAATTCGATGCCGCTGCGAATCTCTTCGTCGGCCAGCATGTTTGTTGTCTGTCTGGATTTAAAGTCCGGCAAGATTCTCTCGAAGACAGAATTGCTGACGGAAAAAGATCCTCAAATGATCCATGCCGATAACAGCTATGCAACTCCCACGCCAATTATCGAAGGTCAGCGGTTGTATTGTCATTTTGGACCGTCCGGTATGGTCTGTCTGGACACTGCTGAATCAAAGATCGTCTGGACGAATCATTCTGTACGCGTGAAGCACGAGAATGGTCCCGGCAGTTCTCCAATTCTGTGGAATAACCTGCTGATTGTTCACTGCGATGGCATCGATTTGCGATACATCATGGCCATTGACAAGTACACGGGCAAAGAAGTGTGGAAGACAGACCGTTCCGGAAAACTTCACACTGAAGTACAGATGAGAAAGTCTTACACCACCCCTTTAATCATAGACGTTGACGGTCGGGCACAAGTGATTTCTGCGGCTGCCGACTGGGTCTATGGTTACGATCCCGGCGATGGTCGTGAGTTGTGGAAAATGGCATACGGCAAACTGGGATTTTCTAATTCCGCTCGACCGGTTGCCGGAAACGGACTGGTCTACATTTGTACGGGGTATATGCAGTCTCAATTATTAGCCTTTCGCCCCGGAGGAACCAACGGTCGCCAGCCGGAACTTGTTTGGAAGTTTGACAAACAGGTACCCGCTGTGGGTTGCCCTCTGTTAGTCGGTGGCGACTTGTATATGGTTTCTGATAGGGGGATTGCGACTTGTCTGGATGCTGATACGGGTGAGGTGATCTGGAAAGAACGCATTGGAAAGAACTACTGGGCATCGCCCATCCTGGTTGATGGACGTATTCATTTCTTTGGTCGAGACAGTACGACAACTGTGCTTGAACCGGGGCGTAGGTTCAGGAAGCTGGCGGACAACAAACTCAGTGGAGAACAACTGGCAACTGCCGGCGCAGTCGATGGCTCGTTGTTGATCCGCACGGACGAAGCATTGTATTGTCTTCGGAAGCAGCGGTAGACCGTTGTGCGGCTTCCCGGATCAGTCAATGCCTGCATTTTCAGACCACGGATGAGACCGTTTGGACATGCGATGCCGGGGATTCAGTTTCCAATCCGTTCAGAGCGGCGTGCGGAAATGTATCTGCTGGGAGACGGTGGTCGCCTTTGTTTGTGGCCTGATGCTTTCCATTTCTGCAGTAGATATGGTGTTTGGTAAGTTTGGCGATAGGTCTGGTCCGCGGAAACTTTCAATACTGCTTTGGAGCGACTGGTCGATCTGTGCAGCCCGCAACACGATTAAAGTCGCCGGTCAGGCCAAAGATCCGGCAGCCGGAGCGGTGCTCTTGGCAGAAGTGGTCGCAGCCATTGTGGGGCTGGTCAAATTCCTGCGACGAATTTCCGCAATTCTGTCAGTTCTGAGACGCTCAGGGTGTGTAGCCGGCTCCTTTTTTTTTGCAATGTGACGCCGGGAACTGTTGTTTTTGGGGATGGGAGGGTTCCGGTGACTCCGCGATCACTGCCAGTGGCGACACATGGTTTCGGCTTTCCTGGCAACTCCCGTGAAAATCGGGCGCGATCCTGTCATCATGTACGATTCCCTGCTCCGCCTGCTGACCGCCTCAGGTCGCTGGCTGTGATGCTGGCCTTTGAAACACCAACCAGTTTTGCGCCGATGTCTTGCACCCCGTCGGCGATTTTTAATTCAACGATCGATGATTTCCATTGAACGCGGCAGGAACAACAACATGGCGAACGATAACGTGGCGAACGATCCATATGCTCCCTGCATTTGCGGCAACGGCAAGAAACTTAAGTTCTGTTGCCTGGATATTCTCACAGACATGCAGCGCATTCAGCAGTTGCGTGAAAACCAGCCGGACGTGGCCGAACAGCACCTTCGCTCACTCTATCAGTCTCACCCCGAGAGAGACGTTCTTGTCATTGAATTGGCAGGGTTGGTTCAGGAAATGGGAAGGCACGAAGAAGCGCATGAACTGTGTGTTGATTTCCTGCAACGTTATCCCGATGAAATTCGAGTTATCATTCGGCTGTCGGAGCTGACCATGCAGACTAAAGGATTTGACGGAGCGCGCCGTCTGATCCACCGGGCGATCCAGTTGGCTCAGCCAGCCGACTACCAGGGCATCGCGATGTTGCTTGCGTCCATTTCAGAGGAAGCCTTTCGGGCTGGTAACCCGGCATCTGCGTACGCTCATCTGCGTAGGTCGATTCAGTTCGCTCCGGCAGAGCTGCAGTCCTCTTTGATGATGCTGCTGAGTAGCTGGACGACGCGGATCTCGGATTACTTTCCGCTGCTCGGCAGTCTGGAATTGATGGAAGTTGAAGTTGGTGACGCTCAACGGGAAACGGAACAGCGCGCGATACGACTCAGTAACCTGGGATGTTGGGAGCCGTCGGCGATTTTGTATTCACGTGTCGTCAAAGAAGAGCCGGAAAACGGAAACGTCTGGTACAATCTGGGTTTGTTCTATCTGTGGGATGATCGGTTGGCTCAGGCTGCGGCCGCTCTTCACAAAGCTTCCAGTCTAATCAATGATTTCGACACCGCTGTCGAAGCGGAGACGCTGGCAGTTTTGCTCGACCTTGAGGTTTCAGACGACCGGGTTTGTACTATTGAAAGTTCAAAAAAGATTAAGCGGCCCCGTGAGTTAAGCTCGCGGCTTCAGGAGAACGATCGCTTTTTTCTGTCGGCGCCGGAATCGGAATTGAAGAGTACCGAGATGTCGCAGGAGCAACTGCGGATTTTTGCAGACGTACCACGTTCCGCCGATGGCGGCCAGCAAGAGCTCGGTGCTGTTGTCATTACCGCTAACTTTAATAATGATCCTGAGCACCACGTTGTGACCGTGTCAGCTGCTGAGCCATTACTTGAAGAAGCCTGGACGGTTGTGCGGGCAGCGGCCGGAGACTGCATTGATGGTGATGCAGACCAGGGTGAGCCGACGGTCACGGCATCAATTCCGTCGTGTTATGCAGATTTCGATTGGGATATTCAGTTCGAGCCCTCGCTGCCGGTCAAGAAACTGCGAGCGGCTCTTGATGCACGTATTTCAGCTTCAATAGATGCCTGGATGGAACGACCGCAGGTTTATCTCAATGATTTGTCCCCGCAACAGGCTTCGAAAGATCCTGATCTGAAAGTGAAAACGGCGGCCGCTGCTATCGTTCTGTATTCGATCGCACAGCGAATGAATCACGAAGTTCGATTGGTGGACCTAAGAGAGCGGCTGGATCTCCCTGTTCCTAACGCTCGTCAAATTGACGCTGATCAGTCGATCGAAGGTGTCCCGCTGTTGCACTATTTGCAACTTTCGATGGGTGACCTGACCGATAATCAGGTCTTGCAGTTGGCAAATCGAGCCGGGCTGATTCGTGATGTGGATCTGCTGCAACAGGTCGTTGAGGAGCTCTTCCGACGGCCAGAGGCATTGGAGCAATATACCCCTCTCCGAGCTCATATGATGCGGGCGCTGGTGGCTCGATTCCAAAACCGCATCGAAGAGATGTCAGAAGCTTTTGAAGCCGCGAGAGCTTCGGTGATGGAAGACACGGAGAATTTTCAGGCGAGGTTGGAACTTGATCTGAAGGAACTGACGTTTCGGCTGGACGACCCGGAAGATCCGGGTATTCCAGGCCTGCTGCGATCGATGAAGGAGCGGTATTTTCAGAAGGTTCCGGAAATCGCCGATGCCATTCGCCAGGAACTCACTCGAGCCGGTTGTGAACAGTTCCTGCCGGAGTTGGATACCCCGCAGATCGTAACGGCTGGTCAGCAAGCGCAATCGGAGTCGCCCGGGAAGTTGTGGCTGCCGGGACAGGATTAGCATGGTACTGAAAACGCTTGCGCCGGGTCACCGGTTTGCTGACGACGAATCTGTCATGCACCGTGCCCTGCAGATTGCCTTGCAGGGTCGCGGTCGAGCAGAACCCAATCCGCTTGTTGGTGCTGTCATTGTTGACCATGAACGGCGATTCATTGCTGAAGGCTGGCATGTCTGCTTTGGGTCTGATCATGCCGAAATTGCGGCGATCAAAGCAGCGGCTTCGGCCAGTACAGTTGGAATGCGTTTATTTATCACGCTGGAACCATGCAGTCATCATGGCAAGACACCTCCCTGTGCGGATGCCGTGATTGCTGCCGGATTTCAGGAAGTCGTGATTGGTTGTCGTGATCCGGCACCACACGTATCGGGGCAAGGCATTGCTCGACTACAAGATGCAGGCATTTCTGTGGTGACCGGATTCAGTGAATCGGCAGCTCAGGAACTGATTGCTCCATTTACCATGTTGCAGGAGAATCAGCGTCCGTGGGTGCACGCCAAGTGGGCGATGACTCTGGACGGTCGCATCGCAGCATCGTCCGGGCATTCGAAATGGATTACCTGCGAGCGATCGCGTGCAGAAGTCCATCAATTGCGTGGATTGGTGGACGTTATTATCACGGGGGCCGGAACGGTACGATCAGATGATCCGCAACTTACGGCTCGCCCAGCCGGGCCACGCACGCCCACTCGTGTTGTGCTGGACGCTGATGGTGCCAGTATTCATGCCGAATCTGAACTGGTGAAAACGGTGGCGGACGCTCCGCTCATTATTTGTTTGAGTGATGATCAGCCCGTTAGCGTTGCAGAACGACTTCAGAATCTTGGTGCAGAAGTTTTACGATTACCCCCAGACAGTGCAGGGCGATTGTGTGTGCGCTCGTTACTGAAAGAGCTGGGACGACGTGAGATGACTCACGTTTTGGTCGAGGCCGGTGGCGGGGTCATGGGTGCCTTTTTTGATGCAGAGTTGATTGATGAAGTCCACGTGTTCATTGCTCCCAAACTTGTCGGCGGTTCCGAATCGCTTTCACCTGTTGCCGGTACAGGGCGCGATCAGATTCCTGAGTTGCCGGACCTGAGTTCCGTGCAGGTTGAACGATTTGTCGACGACGTCCTCATTCGTGGACGCGTTGTCAGATCGCAATCATCAACCTGAAGTCGTGGGGGCGGCCTGTTCGGCAATTACCGTTTACGGCGTTTCCTGCCTCGCTGGTTTCCTTTTTTGGCGAAGCCTGCTGCAGATGATTCTTCGGGAAGAGGCTGGCCGGTTTTCTTTTTCAGTTCGTGAATACGGTCTCGCAACCGGGCCGCTTGTTCAAAGTCCAGTTGTTCGGCTGCTGTTAGCATCTCGCCTTCCATTTCGCGGATAAATTCTTCCGTGACGAATTGCTCTTCAGTGGGGATACCAGCTGCTTCACGTTCTACCTTTCTTGCGGCGATTTCTTCTTCGATGCCTTTGCGGATTGCCTTCTGAATCGTTACCGGTGTAATCCCGTGTTCTTCGTTATATGCAATTTGGATGGCCCGACGACGATTCGTTTCATCGATTGCGCACTGCATACTGTTGGTCACTGTATCGGCATACAGAAGTACTTCTGCATTGACATTGCGAGCAGATCGCCCGATTGTTTGAATGAGGCTGGTTGCGCTTCTCAGGAATCCTTCTTTGTCGGCGTCCAGGATGGCGACAAGTGAAACTTCGGGAAGGTCGAGCCCTTCACGCAGCAGATTAACTCCCACCACGGCTTCGTGTTTCCCCTCTCGTAATTCGCGCAGAATTTCAACTCGTTCAATCGTGTTGAGTTCGGAGTGAAGCCATGCGCAGCGGATGCCTTCTTCGGTCATGTATCCGGCCAGATCTTCGGCCAGGCGTTTGGTCAGTGTGGTAACGAGTACTCGTTCGTTTATTTCGGATCGCTTGCGAATGGCGTCGATCAGGTGAGGCACCTGGCCACGGGCTGGTTCGATGTGAATGACCGGGTCGACCAGTCCGGTCGGGCGAATCACCTGTTCGACGACTTCGCCGCCTGTTTGTTCCAGTTCCCAGTCGGCGGGCGTGGCGGAAACCAGCACCAGATCGTTGCGTCGAGCATCCCATTCGTCGAACTTGAGAGGCCGATTGTCCTTGGCCATAGGAATGCGGAAGCCATGGTCAACCAGCGTTGTTTTGCGAGCGTTGTCGCCAGCGTACATGGCTCGGATTTGAGGAATCGTGGCATGTGATTCATCGACAAACATCAGGAAGTCATCAGGGAAGAAATCGTACAGAGTGTATGGCGCTTCGCCTGGTTTACGTCCGGCGAGAGCTCGGCTGTAGTTTTCGATCCCGGGACAGAATCCCGTTTCCTTCATGAGTTCCATGTCGTAACGGGTGCGAGCCGCTAACCGCTGAGCTTCCAGCAGTTTTCCTTCTTTGCGGAACTGCTCCAGCGTCGTATTGAGTTCATCTTCGATTTCGCTAAGTGCGGCGGTGATGCGTTCGCGAGGCAAAACAAAGTGCTTGGCCGGGTAGATGTAGAAATCCTTGAGAGACTGAGATTCCCGACCACTCACGGGATCAATCATGCTCAGCTTTTCGATTTCGTCTCCCCACAATTCAATTCGGTAGGCAAATTCTTCGTAGGCGGGCCAGACTTCGATGACATCTCCTCGAACGCGAAACTTGGATCGTCCAGGATCGTAGTCGTTGCGATCGTATTGGATGTCGATGAGTTTCAGCAGCAGGGCGTCGCGGTCGATCTGTTGTCCGACGTGCAGCGGGATCATCATATTGAGGTAATCTTTGGGAGAGCCGAGACCGTAGATACAGCTGACGGTGGAAACGACAATCACGTCCTTCCGGCTAACCAAAGCACTCGTAGCCAGCAGCCGGAGGCGGTCGATTTCTTCGTTGATCGATGCATCCTTTTCGATGTAGATGTCGCGTTGAGGAATGTAGGCTTCCGGCTGGTAGTAGTCGTAATAGCTCACAAAATAAGAGACGGCGTTGTTTGGGAAAAACTCGCGAAACTCGGAGTACAACTGCGCGGCTAGTGTTTTATTGTGCGACAAAATCAGCGTGGGTTTTTGCAATTCCTGGATCACATTGGCCATCGTGAATGTCTTGCCGGAACCGGTGATTCCCAGCAGGACCTGCGTCTTGTGACCATTCTGAATTCCGCGAACAAGACCTTCAATGGCCTTCGGCTGATCACCCGCAGGGGAGAATTCACTGCAGAGATCGAATTGTTGGTCGTCAGCCTGGGCCATTTTGAACAAAGTTTCTGAATGATCGGTTGAAGAACGGGCTGCTTTGCGTCCAATACGAAGATACCGGCACAAATGCGATTCGTTTGACGTTAGGCTAATGCAGACATTGTTTTACCAGCTGTATTTTGAAGAGTGCCTTGTGGCTTACGGCAGCACTACCAGAGCCAGGGGCACACGGTCCTCATTTTTTCACTCACACGGTATTATGGCCGAGCGTGAAACAACACTGCATACCAAATCACGCGCCATTCGGCGAATCGGAAGACGAAATGAAACTAGGGATCTTTGGCGGAACATTTGACCCGATCCACTACGGCCATCTGCTGCTGGCCGAAGTCTGCCGGCAGGAATTGGGACTCGACGAAGTTCGGTTTGTACCTGCGGGCAATCCTCCTCACAAATCGGCCGAAGTTTCCGATGGGCATGCTCGAGCTGACATGGTGGGGCTGGCTGTGTCCGGATATCCGGAATTTACGATCGATCGTCGAGAGATTCGGCGAGCGGGGCCGTCCTTTACAGTGTTGACACTGGACGAGATCGCTCAGGAAAATCCGGATTCGGAGCTGTTTTTTCTGATGGGAGCCGATTCGCTTCACGACTTTTCCACATGGCGAGAGCCGGACCGGATTTTGGAACTGGCCACCGTGGTGGCGGTCAATCGTCCGGGAGAATCCATTCCTGCGCCTCATGAGCTGGGTCGCCTGGCTGGCTCATTAGATCCATCGCGAATTCAGCTGATTTCAATGCCGGGAACATGCATCTCGGCGACGGATTTAAGAAATCGGGTTCAGGATGGTCGGGGATTGCGGTTTCTCACACCACGGGCCGTCGAAGTCTTTCTCACAGAGCACAATTTGTACGATCAATCGTCGTGAATGTTAGGGAATCGCCGTTTGCTGATTCTGTGGCCGACATCCCGCCGCTATTTTAGGTTAACAGGACTTATAGAAACCAACGAGGAATAAACAGTGTTCGACACCGTTGCAGTTATTGGTGCCACCGGAGCGGTTGGCAGTATCATTCTGGAACTTCTGGAAGAGCGAAAGTTCCCCGCGAAGACCTTTCGTTTGCTGGCATCGGCTCGCAGTGCGGGCCGAAAGATCACTTTAGCTGGTCAGGAAATTACGGTCGAAGAATTGACGCACGACTGTTTCCAAGGTGTCGATTTAGTGATTGCCAGTACACCTGACGATACTGCAGCCGAGTATCTTCCGTCAGCGTTGAAAGCCGGTGCGAAGGTCATTGATGAGTCGGGGTTCTGGCGAATGAATGCGGATGTGGCACTTGTCGTTCCGGAGATCAATCCTCAGGCTGCACTCGATGCTAAAGGTATCATCGCCAGTCCGAATTGTTCGACGACCCAAATGGTTCTGGCAATGAAGCCGCTTTATGACGCTGCGGGAATCGATCGTGTGGTAGTGAGCACTTACCAGGCAACAAGCGGAGCAGGTCTGCAGGGCAATACAGATTTGACCGAAGGAACTCGCGCGGCTTTGGCTGGGAATGACTACGAGTATCAGGCGTTCTCTCATCCTATTGCATTCAATGCGATTCCTCAGATCGGCAGTGAAAAGGAAGAGGGCTACACCAGTGAAGAAATGAAAATGGTTTATGAGACCCGTAAGATATTTGCCGACGAATCACTGAAGGTGTGTCCAACATGTGTCCGCATCCCCGTCGCGAATTGTCACAGTGAGAGCATTCTGGTGGAAACCAGGCGGCCCGTGAGCGTTGAGGAAGCTCGTACGGTGTTTGCGGCGACACCCGGCGTGACGGTGATCGATGATACTTCGCACGGCCAGTATCCTCTGCCTTCCAATTGCAGCGGCAGTGATGAAGTATTTATTGGTCGTATTCGCCGAGACCTGTCTCACCCCAATGGTCTGGCGTTTTGGTGTGTGTCGGACAATCTGAGAAAGGGAGCTGCCACAAATGCCGTCCAGATTGCAGAGCTGCTTGCTGAGCATCATGCATAGAGCGACTCTGCTAAGCGTTGTTGTCCTCCTCGTTGGATGTGATGCCAATTCTGAACCGCTGGCGAAGGCTGTTCCGGAACGAGTCAGCATTGCAGTGACTAGCTATCCGTTACTGGTGATGGCCGAAGCGATGGTTGGTTCGGCGGTTGATGTTGAGTTGGTGGTGAGCGGGGGCTTCATATCGCCGGCCTGGAAACCAACCGCTGATGCGATTCAGGCGATGCAGCGGGCGACGCGAACCTTGGTCAGTGGTGCTGATTATGAGCCATGGCTGCAGCGAGTGACGGTACCAAGGTCTCGACTCATCGATACAGCTCAGGGCCACTATGATCAGTTCATCCGAATTCCGGATGCAGTGTTGCACCAACACGGACCGGAAGGTGGGCACTCGCATCCAGGGGTTGTCTGGGCGACATGGCTGGATCCTCGACTGGCGATCTCTCAACTGGAGCAGACTCGCGATGTTCTACTGAAAGTATTGCCAGATTCCGAAGCCGTAATTCGCAGTGCCGCGGATGCGATGAATCAGGAATTTCGGCAGCTGGATGAACGTCTCGAAAAACTGGCAGCGGCGTCAGCCGATGCTGACATAACGGTGCTGGGGGATGCTCCTGTTTATCAGTATTTGACCGCGCGGCTGGGTTGGAATTTGAACTACGTTCACGTACCGATGCGCGGCTCGGTGTTAGAAAAGGATCGGAAGTCGTTGCAGAATGCGGTGGAAGAGCGGCAACCGACGGTTGTCTTTGTTCGATCGAGTCTGGCCAGTGAGCTTGCCGGTCTGCAGGGTGGCAGAGAGATCCCATTCGCCCTGATCGATCTTTGCGTGCTGCCAGATGATGGGCAGACTTTAGTGCAGCGAATGACGGCAAATCTGGACTCAATCGAACAAATATTGACTGTGGACTGACTACCAGAATTAGTGCGCTATTACGGCCTGCTTTGCTCGTGTCCTGTCTTTCGCGAGAACACCGATTTGCCCGGCGAGATTAGCCATCTCGTCGTTGCGCTGGTACCCAGGACGTGAAGATGTGAATAGCGGAGACAGAAAAACAGGAAGTGCATACTGTTAGAGATGCCGTCGGCTAATGCGATGAAGAACTCACTGCCCCCCGGGCTGATTTGCCAAACTGCACGAAGAGTCGGTGTGCTTGTCATGTAACGAAAAGTCTCCGGGATCTCGTCAATCAGCACGACCTCTTTGACGTTTTTAGCGATTGAGCTGCTTTGCTTTCGGCAGCGGATGTGAGAGTTCGAACATGCTACTGCCTGTGATTGAATTACCGCATTGATGCGGATCCAGAATTCATCCAATCGGCTGTAAGGGGCAGAGGCTGGTGACAAATGTTTGTTCCAGGTCTTCTGATTGAAAATAGACCGTGACGGTTGCTCGACTGGACCCACCTGTTTCACTAACAACCGTTCCACGGCCGTAGCGAGGGTGACGCACTGCTGAGCCAACAGCAAACAACGGCGGTTGTTCTCCGTCCGGCAACGTGCCTTCTTTCTGTTGCAGCAGGTCGGCTCCGGACATCAATGGCGGCAGTGCGGGCTTGTCGTGAGGGCTCTCGTAACGCTCCCGGGCTTTCTCCAGATACTTGTTTGGCAAAGTGTTTACGGAAGGTTCGGGTTGAGGAATTCCGTCATCGTATTCCAGCGGCATCTCCTGGACGAAGATACTGGAAATGGTGGCCCGCCGTTGGCCACGGAATGTTCGTTCGAGTGTTTGAGTGAGATGCAGCTCTTCCTGTGCTCGGGTAACCGCTACGAACAACAATCGACGTTCTTCTTCAAAGCTGGCCGGGTTACCATCAGTGACGGCTCGTTCATGAGGAATCAGGCCACTTTCCAGTCCCAGCACATAGACTACCGGGAATTCCAGGCCCTTCGCTGCGTGCATTGTCATCAGTGTGATGGCTCCACGGGATTGATCGACGTTGTCGACTTCGCTGGTGAGGCTGGCCAGTTCCAGAAATCCCTGCAGCGATGGAGTTTCCTCGTCTTCTGCCATCAACTGCTCGTATTGTCGAGCGGCGCTGACAAGTTCGTGGACATTGGCCACTCGGTCCTGGTCCACTTCGTTGTCCTGATCTCGCCAAAGTGAGAGGTAGTCAATTTCTTCCAGCAGTTGTTCGATGAGTTCAGAAACGAGTTTTTGTCCTGATTCCTGGTGGAGTCGCTGAATCAGGTCGGTAAACGCTTCAAGTGGTTTGCGGCTGCGACCGGTGAGTGACGGGACTTCGTCGCAGCGACAGGCCGCATTGAACATGGTGATGGAGTGCTCTGCTGCGAAATTGCGCAGACGGAGCAGTGTCTTTTCACCGATGCCGCGGGCCGGGCGATTGATAATGCGTGTGAGAGCAGTTTCGTCGTTCGAATTTTCGATAACTCGCAGGTAACCGACCAGGTCCCGTACTTCTGCTCGATCGTAAAACGAATAACCAGCCGCGACCTGAAACGGGACCCCATGTCTTGACAATGCCGTTTCGACTGATCGCGACAATGCGTTGACTCGATAGAACACTGCAAAGTCAGAATAGCTGCAGCCGTTTTGCCGGACCGACTCTGCGATCTCCGCAGCGATGGTATCGGCTTCTGCTTCACCGTTAGTGAATTGCCGCAGCCGGACCGGGTCGCCTTGAGGGTTTGGGGTGGTTAGTTTTCGGGGGTAACGTCGGCTGTTGCAGGAGATGAGTTGATCGGCGCAATCGACGATGGACGCCGTGCTGCGAAAGTTCTCATCCAGCATCACGATTTCAACGTCACGGAAGTCCTGTTCAAAATGAGCGATGTTATCCGGTCTGGCTCCTCGCCAGCCATAGATCGATTGATCCGGGTCGCCCGTTGCACACACGTTGGGGAAGAGCTGGGACAGGCCGCTGACAATTCGATATTGCGCCTGGTTGGTGTCCTGGTATTCATCGACCAGTACAAACTGAAACTGTCGGTCGAGAGATTCACGTCGTTCCGGAGCGTTGTTCAGGATGTCAACCACATGTAACAACAGCCCATCGAAATCGACAACGTTTTGGCTTAATAGCCGTTGCTCGTATTCCGGAAATACCTCGCAGACAACCGCATCGAGCGGATCTCCGACACGTTGTTCGTATCGGTGGCGAAAAACTTCGGCAGTGATTAGATCGTTGCGAGCTGTACCGATGCGGTTAAGAATTCGGCGAGGGTCAAAGTGGACGGTGTCGTAGCCAGTATCCTTCATGATTTGCCGAATCAGACGAACTTGATCACTGCTATCCAGAATACTAAAGCTGGGCTTTAGTCCGACGTATTCCGGCCAGGTGCGTAGCAGGCGAGCGCAAAATCGATGAAAGGTGCTGACTTGCACTCGACGCCCCGGCACCAGTGAGTGAACTCGCGAAGCCATTTCGCGAGCTGCTTTGTTGGTGAAGGTGAGTGCGAGAATCGCGTCGGCGGGAACTCCCTGTTCAATCAAACGGGCAATACGATGCGTGATCACCCGAGTTTTGCCGGAACCGGGGCCGGCAAGGACTAGCAACGGGCCTTCAAAATGTTCTACGGCGGTTTGCTGAGCAGCCGTCAATGATTGAGACATTGATTGTGCGTCCTGCCGCGTGTTTGGATTAATCCGACGCCCAAAGCTTCTATTCTTCGAATTCTTCAACAGTAATTGTGAGGTCCCGTAATTGCTGAGCATCGACTCGTGAGGGCGCTCCGGAGAGCAGATCAGATGCTCGCTGGGTCTTTGGAAATGCGATGACGTCGCGGATGTTGTCATCGCCGGTCATGAGCATGACCCAGCGGTCCAGCCCCAGGGCAACTCCGGCGTGAGGTGGTGCACCGTAACGCAGCGCTTCCAGCAGAAATCCGAAGCGAGACTCAGCTTCCTCAGGTGAGATATTCAGCAGGTCAAAGATCTGCTGCTGTACGGCTGAGTCATGAATTCGAACGCTGCCACTGGCGGCTTCGTAGCCGTTCATGACCAGGTCGTAGGAGTCGGCCCGAACTTTGCCGGGATCCGTTTTCAGAAGTTCGATGTCTTCGATGTTTGGTTGGCAGAACGGGTGATGTTCCGCGTCGTAGCGTTTGGCTTCTTCGTTCCACGTGACCATTGGAAAATCGACGACCCACAATGCACAAAAGTCAGCTGGATCGTAGAGTTCCAGTTCGCGGCCCAGTCGATTTCTCAATGCGGCGAGAGCCGCAGATGTGACGTCCGGTTTGTCGGCGACGAATAGCAGCAGGTCGCCATCTTCTCCGCCCATCAACTGGATGATTTCCTGTTGCTGTTCTTCACCGAAGAATTTGGCGATTGTGGATTCCAGTTTGCCGCCGGAGACTTTCATGTAGGCGAGGCCTTTGGCGCCGTACTCGCCGACAAAGTTTTTAAGGTCTTTGTCGAGTAATCGGCGGCTGTACTTGTCGGCTGCGCCTTTGGCGTTGATTCCGCGAACCCGTCCTCCAGTTTCGATGACGGACTTGAAGACTCCGAAGTCACTGTTGGCAGCTGGCCCTGCGATATCGACGAGTTCCATTTCGAAACGCAGGTCGGGTTTGTCGGATCCGTATCGTTCCATCACATCCGCATAGGTGTAGCGAGGAAGCGGTGTCGTTAGATCGATGTCCTTCACTTCTTTGAGGACGCTGGAGACCAGGCCATCGACGAGTGAGAGAATGTCATTGCGCTCAACAAATGACATTTCCAGGTCAATCTGAGTGAATTCCGGCTGCCGGTCAGCTCGCAGATCTTCGTCGCGGAAACATCGGGCAATCTGGTAGTAGCGGTCAAAACCTGACACCATCAGAATCTGTTTGTAGATTTGAGGTGACTGGGGTAGAGCATAAAAGCTGCCCGGGTGAATTCGACTGGGTACCAGGTAGTCTCGAGCACCTTCCGGAGTGCTTGGGCCAAGCATTGGCGTTTCGATTTCGAGAAAATCTCGCGAGTTGAAATAGTTGCGAACGATCTGAGTCATTCGATGGCGGGTGATAATGGTGTTCTGCAGCGATTCTCGGCGCAGATCAACAAAGCGGTGCTTGAGTCGCAGCTCTTCGTTGGGCAATTCCGTCCCTTCGAGCTCAAAAGGAGGTGTCTTGCTGGTGCTGTGGACCGTCAGTTCGTGAACCCGAATTTCGATCTCACCCGTCGCCAGCTTGGGATTGACGAGATCGTCGCCGCGGTAGTGAACATCGCCACGAACCTGAATCACGTCTTCTCGCCGCAGTTTTCTGGCTCGCAGGTCAATTTCCGAGTCATCGTCTGTACGGAAAACGACCTGTGTTTTTCCATAGCGGTCTCGAAGATCGACGAAAACCAGCTCTTTCCCTTGCTCGCGGTAGCTATTCACCCAGCCGCACAGAGTGATGGACTGATCGACATGGTTACGACGCAGTTCGCCGCAGGTATGAGTTCTAAGCACAGTTGGGAGTCCGAAATGTGTCCGTTGTGGGTGGACAATGAGGTGGCACAGCACGATTGCTGACGGGGCCGATTTCCGGCTGCAGACCCGGATTATAGGGTTGCATCCAGTCGGAGCAAATCGCTTACTCAAAGATCAGCCCGTTCTCTCAGACCTCACATGAATTTAGCAATTCTGCGGACACTCCCGCTCGAATGGCGAATAAGTTACTGTCGGATTGGCGGTTGTTGTTGAATGCTTCGTAAAATGCGAGATGCACACAGCCCTGGCGAGATCCTGCAGAACGGAACCAGATGAATCGATGACGGAACTTACTCTCTCACCACTCAACAGCCGACACGTTGAACTTAAGGGGCGGATGGTCGATTTCGCTGGATGGAGTCTGCCTGTGCAGTACACGGGTATCAAACAGGAAGCGCAGGCGGTCCGATCCAGTGGAGGGGTTTTCGACATCTCTCACATGGGGCAGCTGTTTGTTTGCTCGGAATTTGACGGCGCAGCTGTGGCGGCCCTTGATCGTTTGCTGACATCTTCTGTGACGTCGTTACGGCCGGGAGCCGGGCAATACAGTTTTTTGCTCAACGAAGCGGGCGGGGTCATTGATGATCTCATCGTTTACTGTCTGGAGGACGGGATATATTTCCTGGTGGTGAATGCGTCAAAGATTGACGAAGTGACGCAATGGCTGGAACAGAAGCTGCCGGGGAACGTGACGCTGGAGGACACCAGCAATCAGTTTGGTGGCATCGCTGTACAGGGGCCGGACTCGGCCGAATGGTTCGCGTTGATCCAGCGAGCGGCAGGTGATCCCGATCCCGTTTCTTTGCCGGAGCGGTTCGGCATACTGGATCTGCCTCGGAGCATGGGAAGATTTCTGGTTTGTAGAACAGGTTATACGGGAGAAGATGGCTTCGAGCTGTTTTGTACCAGCGACTTTCTGGGGCTGTGGTGGGATGCATTCGTTGATGCTGGAGCCACTCCTGCCGGATTGGGAGCTCGCGACATTCTGAGACTTGAGAAGTGCTACCCGCTCAACGGCAATGAACTTAAGCCCGACCGAACACCCATTGAATGTGGCCTCCGCTTTGCCGTTGATATGACGAAGGTCGCTTTCATCGGAAAGTCAGTTCTGGAGTCGCAACAGAAACAGGGAGTTCCGCATTGCCTGGTAGCCGTGCAACAGGTTGGCAAAGCTCCTCCTCCCCGGACTGGATACGGCATTTCAGCTAACGGGCAATTGATAGGCAAAGTGACCAGCGGCGGAGTCTCGCCGGGTTTGGGGTGCGGCATTGCGTTAGTCTGGATTCAAAGCGGACATCATAAGGTTGGAACAGATTTGATGATGGAAATCCGAGGAAAACAGTTCCCCTGCCAGGTGGTGAAGAAGCCGTTTGTCTAGGATGCTTCCCGGCCCGCAGCTACTGACACAAAAGGTCGAAGGAAAAGTGAAATGAGCGTTCCGGAGAATCTGAAATATGCCAAGTCCCACGAATGGGTACGTGACGATGGCGATGGTGTCGTCACGGTCGGAATCAGTGATTTTGCTCAAGAGAAAATGACAGAGCTGGTCTACGTGGAACTTCCGGAGGCGGATCGTGAAATTGAAGCCGGCGACGAACTGGCGGTCGTGGAATCGGTTAAATCGGCCAGCGACATCTATTCCCCCGTTAGTGGCACTGTGATTGAGGCAAATACTGCGTTGGAAGACGATCCAACACTTGTTAACAGTGCTCCCTACAGTGATGGCTGGATGTTTCAAATTCGATTAAGCGATCCAGCGAAACTGGATGCTCTGATGAATGCAGCAGACTACGAGAAGCTGATTAGCGAGTAAAACGATACCGGTTGGCAGCCCCTGCCACGACGATTTACAGGAGATAATCGATGAAGACGGATGTCATCGCTGACATGGTGGATACCAGTTCAAAGTTTGCTCGTCGTCATTTGGGTGCTTCGGAGGTAGTTGCCGCTGGGATGGCCCGAAAGATCGGCTATGAAAACGTCGACAGTCTGATTGATGCCGTTGTGCCGTCGGCTATTCGAAGACAGCAGCCATTCGCCGGGCTTCCGAAAGCGAAGACGGAACAACAATCGCTGCGTGAGTTGGCCGATCTGATGGATCAGAATCAGCAGATTCGTTCCCTGATTGGCGCTGGCTATTCTGCATGCATTACGCCCCCCGTCATTCAACGGAACCTCCTGGAGAATCCGGGTTGGTACACCGCGTACACTCCCTATCAGCCCGAGATTTCTCAGGGTCGCCTGGAAGCCTGTCTGAATTTTCAAACGCTCATCACGGAGCTCAGCGGTCTGCCGGTTTCCAACGCTTCGCTGCTGGACGAACCAACAGCCGCTGCTGAGGCGATGGCAATGTGTGTGGCATCGCGTCGTGGTTCCTCACGCTTTTTGGTATCGAATGAATGCCATCCTCAAACGATTGCCGTTCTGCGGACTCGAGCCGAACCGGTTGGGATAGACATTGAAGTCGGTGATGAGACTTTATGGTCATATGATAAGTCTGTAGCCGGGATTTTGTTGCAGTATCCCGGAACCAGTGGTGGAGTATCTGATCCAGTTGATGTGATTTCGTCCGCTCGAGACGCTGGCGTCAAAACGGTGATGGCTTGTGACTTGCTGGGACTCATGCTTCTGAAATCGCCCGGTGAAATCGGAGCCGACATCGCGGTTGGTAGTGCTCAACGATTTGGTGTTCCCATGGGATTCGGCGGTCCTCATGCCGGCTGGATTGCCTGTGCGGATTTGCTAAAGCGTAAGCTGCCGGGCCGCATTGTGGGTGTGTCACGTGATTCCGCCGGTAAACCTGCTTACCGATTGTCGCTGCAGACTCGAGAACAGCACATTCGTCGTGAGAAAGCGACAAGCAACATCTGTACGGCTCAGGTTTTGCTGGCTGTGATTGCGGGAGTCTATGCTGCGTGGCACGGTCCGGATGGATTGAAGAAAATCGCTCAACGCATTCATCACTTGACGTGTCAACTTGCCGAGGGGTTGGTTGCTGCCGGATTTGAACTGCGACACTCAGACTTCTTCGACACGATTTGCATCACAGGTAGGCAAGATCTGGTTGCCGCTGGATTGGAGGCGGGTTTCAATCTGAGACAATTCGACAACGGTGATATTGGTATTTCCCTTGACGAATTGAGTACCGAAGAAGAAGTTGCGAAATTACTTCGGGCGCTCACCAGCGGAAAATTCAGTCTGTCTGATTCTGTCGAGCATCGCATTCCGCAATTTGTTCGTCGCCGCGGCGAGTTTCTGTCTCAGCCTGTTTTTCAGGCGTATCACACAGAAACAGAGATGATGCGTTATCTGCATCGTTTGGAATCCCGCGACCTGGCACTCAACACCAGTATGATTCCACTGGGATCCTGTACGATGAAGCTCAATGCCGCGGCGGAGATGATGCCACTGAGCTGGCCGAGTGTGAGTCAACTGCATCCGTTTGCTCCGGCTGATCAGTCACTCGGTTATCAGTCGATGATTCGGCAGCTGGAATCCTGGCTGGCTGACTGCACCGGGTTTGAGGCCGTGAGCGTGCAACCCAACGCGGGCTCTCAGGGAGAACTTGCCGGTTTGCTGGCTATTCGTGAATTTCATCGATCACAGGATCAACACCGAGACATCTGTCTCATTCCCGCGTCAGCACATGGAACCAATCCGGCCAGTGCCGTTATGGCGGGGATGAAAGTCGTTCCGGTGGCATGTGACGCCGACGGCAATATCGACATTGCCGACCTGAGGGCTCGAGTGGACAAACATGCCAGCCAGTTGGCTGCGTTGATGATTACCTATCCATCCACGCACGGAGTCTTCGAGAGCGGCGTTCGGGACATTTGCAATATCGTGCATGAACACGGTGGGCAGGTGTACATGGATGGAGCCAACCTCAATGCTCAATTGGGACTTTGTTCCCCGGCGGAGCTGGGAGCAGATGTTTGCCATCTGAATCTGCATAAGACGTTTTGCATTCCTCACGGTGGTGGTGGCCCCGGTGTAGGCCCAATCGGAGTCGCCGAGCATCTGGTCGAGTTTCTGCCGGGCCATCCCTGGCAATCAGCACGATCTGAAGGAGCGATCTCCGGAGCCCCATTCGGCAGTGCGAGCATTCTGACGATTTCGTGGATGTACATCGCGATGATGGGTGCAGACGGTCTGACTCAGTCGACGCGGTTGGCGATTCTTAACGCCAACTACGTGGCCTTTCGTTTACAGCCTTATTTTCCAGTGCTTTACCGAGGGCGCAATGGCCTGGTGGCTCATGAGTGTATTCTTGATCTGCGTCCACTGTGCGAAGCCACGGATTTGCTGATCGATGATGTGGCCAAACGGTTGATGGACTTTGGTTTTCATGCACCCACGATGTCCTGGCCGGTGGCTGGAACGCTGATGATTGAACCGACGGAAAGTGAGTCCATTGCTGAGCTGGACCGTTTCTGTGACGCGATGATTGCCATTCATGCGGAAATGAAGGCTGTTGAATCCGGCCTTATTTCCGCAGAAGACAGTGCTCTTCGGCATGCACCTCACACGTCTGAATGTGTCACTGCTGATGAATGGGATCGCAGTTATTCGAGGTCTCAGGCAGTCTGGCCGGCCGAATGGTTAAGGAACTTCAAGTACTGGCCACCGGTTGGGCGAGTGGACCAGGTCTTTGGCGATCGAAATCTTGTTTGCACATGTCCCGATGTGGCCACGTATGTTGAGGAATAAACAGATTTTCACTTCTGAAATGAATTGGTTTAGCAACTCATCCACTGTTGCAGCGGTTCAGCTTTTTTCTATTTGTGTTTTCTTCTTTTCGCTAAAGTCGTGGATTGTCATGAGGTCTGGCTGGTTCAGTTAAGCCATCGCTCAGTCTTCGTGGCCCAATCGTTCGGTGATCAGATCGGCTTTGCTGCATTCCGCCGGCAGAACCTCGAATGTGATGATACGCTCCGGCTTGGTTCACGCAGCACGCAGCATGCAGCTCATTCCTTCGGCAACAGTCATTTCTTCAATTTGCAGACCGGAAAACAGAGGCTGCAGCTGACCCGATGTAAAGAGACCAGGCCGGGGTGCGGTTCCTGTTGCTCACCTTGTCGATTGGCAGGGTTCAGCAATCAGATGGGTTTGAGTTTAGCGACCAGTTTTTCAGGTAAAAACTGAATTTAGTCGACGGTATACAAAAGTCGCCCGCATTCACGGCAGGTGACCAGTTCGCCAATCTTGATTCGTACGCAGTCCTGAGCAATCACCTTGGTGTTGCAGGCGAGGCAAAACGCATCCTGGACTTCAGACAGCGCTTCAGACTTAATCGAAATTCGCATGCGTTCATAGCCGCCGCGGACTTCGCCGGGAGGAATGGCCGTTTCGGCTTCAGAGATTTCGCTATTCAGCCGAGCGACGTCTTCTCGAATCCCCGGTTCGTTTTTCTCTACCTCTGCTTCGATGTCGTTGCAACGTTGAGTGAGTTCAGCGACTTCCTGTTCGGCAGCCGCCAGGGCAGTTCCTGCTTCATCAACCTGACTCATCAGTGTCAGGATTTCATCTTCGAGCCGTTCATTGGTTGATTTTGCGGTTTCAACCTGGCCGGTAATGATGTCGTACTCCTTATTGGAACTCGCTTCATTCAGGCGTCCGTTCAGTTTCAGGATGTCTGCTTCGTGTGAGTTCAGGTTCAGTGATTTTTGGTCGGTTGTCTTGCGAAGCGATTGAATCTGCTCTTTCTGTGCGACACAGATCTGTTCGGCAGCGGCGATTTTCTTCTTTGCGGCAGCGACTCGTTTTGGACCATGGGTAAGCAGGTTCTCGGCGTCTTCAAGCTGTTGAAGCAGGTGGTGCAATTGCTGCAGGGACTGAGATGTTTCAACAGCCATGCGGGAAAACTCCTTCGGAGATCTACTGAGAATTGGTGTAGAACGGGCATGCTACAAAAGATTCAGGGGATTCTCCACGAAGGACAGTGGAACAGTTGTGATTCGTAGCAAGCCATCGGACAGGATGTCAGCATCGATTCTATCCCGGTTGGCCGATTGCTGGTGGTTGCAGACTTGCATCGACTTCTGCCACGCAGATTACGACTGGCCGCCTGCGATTTGTTGCTGTTTCTCTTTGCCGTTTTCCCGTTGTATATCTACCTGGCTTTCAACTATCGGCTCCAGACAGCGAATTTTCGGATTCAGGAAAACAGCTGATGTTTGACGTCACCATGAACATCCGTCAGACGGAAGTCACGACCCTGAACACGGTAGGTCAGCTTTTTATGGTCCAGGCCAAGTGCGTGTAAGATTGTCGCCTGCAGATCGTACACATGCCACGACTCGTCAGTGGGCAAACAGCCCAGGTCATTTGTTGTGCCGATTGTCTGTCCCGGTTTCACTCCACCACCGGCAAACCACATGGTGAACGCTTCGATCTGGTGATCACGCCCAACGGAGATGTTCGGCTTGTCACTTTTTTGAGCTACGGACGTCCGGCCAAGTTCGCCTCCCCAGATCACGAGCGTATCTTCCAGCAGCCCACGCTGAGCCAGATCTCGAATGAGCGCGGCAGAAGGCCGATCCGTCGGCCGGTAGCTCGATGGCCTCGTAGTTTCGCGGTAGCCGAGGCTCCCATTGAGAAGTCTTACCACCGAGGGCCCCGTGGAAGTGTTCAAAGCCGTAGTCATTTTACCAACGGTCCCTGGGCCCAATGCTGGTTGTCTCAGTCGCTGGAGTGTTGTGCCACTTGCGCCCCTTTTGATTGAAAGATTGCACTCATTCTCTGGGAGGAAGTTCGTTTGTCTTCAACCAGCAATGTGATCCGGCACGCTGTTGCCTGCGTCCTGACAATATTCACAGTGCAGAAAATGCAGGCCCTGCTTGGTTCTGTAGTGAAGCCCTATCGTTGATCGGGCCTGTGGCGCAGATATTTACGTGGCGATACCGCTTTCGCCATTCCTGAGTTGATCGATTAGCTGGATGCTAAAGAAATTGGTCATGCCGTCCAGCTGAAAACTTGCACAGTTCTCTCAAGGCGCACATCACACCTCCTCAATCGCAAATCTGGTCGCCCGTCCAATTTTTTTAAAACGCCATAATTGGACGCCTCCAGCGTGGAGAATCATCTTTTCGTAAACGGGTTTTCAATCCAAGAATTGCAACAATCGCCAGCAATGGGGGAGGGAATGTCGGAACCGGTCACCCATAATAAATTCGGGCACCAAACCGGCAGCCATTTTGGTTTAAACAGATAGAGAAGAATGAACCATTTGTGTACAAAACCACGATCGGAAATGCGTTTGCAAGTAATACTGCGGAGTGTGCCCTGGCTAGCCAGCGCAAGAATAGCATTGTAAATTGCGTTGAACTGACTATTCAATCATGTCTGGGATGGGCGCCGGGAGCAGATGAGTTGATAAGAAATTATGGTTTGTCTAAGACCCGATTGAAGGGGCGACTGAGGCGTTGGTATTCCCGGCTTGTCTCCAAATATATTCCTTCGACAAACAACCCCAAATTGCCTCATCAGGTAGTGGCGAATCCCGATCGTCAGGGCATAGCTTTGGTCATGATCGTGAAAAATGAAGCTCGCTACCTCAACGAGTGGATTGCATTTCACTGTATGTTGGGCGTACGTCACATATATATCTACGACAATATGAGCGATGATGATGTGGTGGGCACCGTTAAGAACAGCAGATTTGCAGATCGGGTGACGGTCACCCGCTGGGGCAATTTGCATATGCGTCGACAAAACATGGCCTATAACCACTGCATCGCGACATTTGGAGGAGACTATCGGTGGATGGGCTTTCTCGACGCCGATGAGTTTGTTTTTCCAGTCCACTGCGACTCCCTGCCAATAGCTTTCGAAGCATTTGAGCAGCAGCCCTGTCTGGCTGTGTATTGGCATATGTTCGGCACATCGGGACACACAAATCGGCCAGAAGGCCTGGTCATCGAAAATTACAATATGCGAGAGCCATTTCCTCCACCCAAGACAGTAAAATCTCTGTGCAAGGTTTTTGTTGATCCAAGTCAAGTTGTTGCAGCCGGTGTTCATGTCTTCGAGATGCGGGACATCGGTGCTGTCAATATTACCCAGTCAGGTATCAGCTTTGATCAATACTGCGACCAAAATTCAGCCCTTTACGAAGGGGAGATTTTGCAACTTAATCACTACTACACGAGGTCAAAACAGGATTACCAGGAGAAGCTGGAACGAGGGGGGGTCGCCAGATTAACAGGCGCAGATGAGCGTCGTAATCTGGTTGAAAAGCGGATCGAGCAAATCGAAGCTTCACCTGTGAGGGATGCAACGATTCAGCGATTTATCGAGCCCTTGAAGGCAATGATGCAATTGCCAGAAAATGGCGTCGGAGGCCATGACAATGGTCAGCTTTGACGTCATCCTTAAGCTGTCGGTGTGACAAGTCGCGATGTTGTCCTGGTTTTTTTGCCAGTGTCTTCCTGCGGTCATTGGAGAGGTCACATCAACTATGTCTTTGCCTGCTCCGGTTTCTTGCAGCAACTTCCGTTCGTTGCAAATTAGCGAAGCCTTTGTTGGTCAGCAGGAGTTGGAGCAACACCTTTAGCGACTGCATTGACCTTGACGGCATATGCCTGCATTCGGCGAGGCGCGACTCAGCAAATTTCTGGGCGTAGAATTTGTTGAATCAGACTGGACACACATTGGAAAGGCTCAGTGCTTGCGCGGTTATCGTCTCTCATAACCGCACGTTCTTCGACCATTTGGTCACTCACCTGTTGGTCTTCGAATGCAACAGCCATGCGGAATGATTTGAAGGCAACTTTGAAAGACTACAAGAAGGACAAGGTGGCTCGATTGCGTGACAACGCTCCGACTCCTAATCGCATTTGCTTTCGGCCACTCTTAGGCGCTGACTTGGATTCACGTCGATCCGTTCAGATTCTATGGCGTTCTGGATCTGCCTCGTAGACCGGTTCGACTACCTTGCTTGTCACCTTTGGAGCCAGGTAGGCATAAATTGGCAGAATTATTCTGTTAAGATTCATTGTTATGTGTTTCGAGAGCGATCTTGATTTACCCGCAGACCGGTTTATGTGGGGCATCTCGTCGACATCGAAGGACAGGTCCAGAAACTGTTCGATTTTGGTGATCGACTTTGGGTCACCTGCCTCCAGAATTAACAGCTGACCTTCGGCGTCATTGCGTTTTAGAAAGTTGACAACTTCCTGATTGTGACGCTCGTAATACGCGATATGCTCATTTTCAAAGCCAAACGGATAGTACCGCTTAAACGTCCACTTGTGCTTGTTCTTAAAGGGATGACTTCCAGCGCCGTGCCTCTTAAGACTTTCTATCCAGGTCCGAGAGGAGTCGCGAACCGTCAGAATAAACTTTACGTTTTTCCCGTAACGATTGTATACCAGCTTGTACATCAGCGGCGTCGGCCAATCACTGGAATGTGTAAGAGTGTCGTAGTGCGCCAAGATCTCCTCGTACTGTCCATTCAGAAACAGCTTATGCATGCGTTGGTTTCTGCCGTCGCATTTGATGCGACGGTCTCTAAGCAACCACTCCAGACTGGACGTACCGGTTTTCTGCAATCCGATTCCGAAGACTTTCATACCTCTTTGAGCAAGTGGATCCATGCGGTGTATCCGAGCGGGAGAAATACGAAGAGACAGCGTAGCGTCCCCGCAAAAATCAGGAAATTATAAGTGAATTGGCGCGAAGAGTTTCGTTTCGATTTTCAAGCCCAAGCGAAAATCGAGTTGAGTGATTTCGGCCGGTTGCGATTCATTCGGAAGGTGTGAATATTCGAGGGAGATCAAGATGGCTTGGTTTGGAAACTACCAAGCGCGTCTATGTCCAATTCTGCCAACATTGTTCACATGACCGCAGGGATGAAGAATGGCCATTGTTTTATCCGCTCATGGTTCCTGTGTCCATACTCGAACGGCCGCACAAAACCAACATTCAGAACGTGATGTCGCATCTGCAACCATTGGTGCTGCCTTCATTTGTGAGAAGCAATCATTGAACAGACCTTGAGTGGCTGCTTCTAAAGATTTGAGAGCTCTGTTGAAGACGAATATTCTAAGTTTTCAGTAACTTTTCATAAGCATCCCATTCTGAGTTACACATTTGATTGATAGTGTAGTTTTTCTCAACCCATTGCCTCGCGCGCTGGCCAACTGCGTTCAAGTCAGATTTGTTTTCTATTGCCAGCAGAAGCTTTTCTGCAAGAGCAGTTGGGCTATCAGCTGGGTACAACCAACCTGTCACGCCATCTTGTACCGTTTCAAGAGACCCTCCATGCGCAGAAGCAATAATAGGCTTCTTCATCGCCTGAGCTTCTACAGCCACACGACCAAAAGCTTCTGGTTCAATAGAAGCGGAAACAACAATATCTGAGATGGCGTAAAACTTGGTGATTTTACTTTGGCTCCCCAGAAAATGAACTCGATTACCGATGCCCAATGAATTAGCAAGAGTCTTTAGCTCTCGTTGATATGCCTCTTTTTCCCCCGCGCCGCCGACAATAAGAGCCTGCCAGGAATGCTCTTTTAGATGAGCCAAGGCCTGCAAAAAAATGGTTTGTCCTTTCCACCGGGTCAGGCGTCCGGGCAGGGTAATAATGAAGTCACTCTCTGAGAGTCCCAATCCTTGTCTTGTTGTTTTTGTGTCTTGTTCACTCACATGATCCGGATTGAACTCCTCTTCATCAAAGCCTCTTGGGGCAATGTCAATCAGGCTTTCGCTGACGGAGTAGTTCTCTATCACATGAGTTTTGATGAACTCACTAATAGCGATAACTCTTTCTCCTCGAACCATAGAGCTGTTGTATAAGCGTTTAATCCTGTTCTGAATTTTGTGCGTCCCGTGAAAAGTGGTAATCATTTTTACCCCGGCAAGTCGGCAAGCAAGCCAGGCCGACCAGGCAGGAGCCCGAGAACGAGCATGCACAAGGTCTATTTGAGCGGACTTTATAAAGCGGCGAAGTCGAAGAGCATTAATGAGGATGCTGACAGGGTCTCGTCTCACCAGGGGTAGTTGAATGTGTGTCGCTCCGGACTGTTTGAGCTTTGCGACAAGTTTGCCACCATTGGAAGCAACTATACTTTCACTACCTTGCGAGATAATGAAAGCTGCCATTTCCAGAGTCCCTCTTTCGACTCCACCCTCATTCAAGCCAGCGGTCACCTGTAATATCCTCATACAGCGCAATCTTCCTTCATGGATTCACGTGACTGATAGGAACT
>Ga0315315_10000429_pt1 | contig 34741 bp, 46 predicted proteins | sample M140m3416metaG_FD_203699 | JGI IMG/M metagenome (GOLD analysis project Ga0315315, IMG submission 203699) | Ammonia-oxidizing marine archaeal communities from Monterey Bay, California, United States - M1 40m 3416 | ecosystem: Environmental > Aquatic > Marine > Intertidal zone | place: USA...
ATCTACCGCAAGACGTTAAGTCTCAAGTTTATGATGTTTTAATAACAGGTGGAGTTGATGTTCCAACAGTTGACGGAGTTACCGACAAGGAATCAGTCCTCAATCAAGTATTTGGAGAAAATTGGTCAGACCAATCTGAGGAGGTTCTTAGAGGCGTCTTAGATGTATTCGCTGCAAATGACGGCACTCCCATTCGTTATCCAGAAGGAGATCCAAGAAACGAAGATGCAGACATTGGCGAGGAAGGGCCAGAGGTAGGAGACGGAGCGCCACAAGACGGAGATCCAGAAGATCAGGGACAAGAAGCGGGAGAGGAGCCACCCGAAGAAGAGTTACCTGAGTTACCTCCTCCTGATGATGATTCAGAAAACGATATTCCTCCCGGCCCCTCGCAAGAAACAGATACTGGACAAGAAGATGAGTTCCCTCCTTTCCCTCCTTTCCCAGATGCAGAGGACGATTCAGATCAGCAACCCGAAGATGATTTTCCTGAGCTACCTCCTCCTAGCGACACGCCTGAAGATGAAGATCAGGGAGAGAGCGAATTACCGCCTGATGATGAAATAGATTTACCTCCTACTGATGACGAAACCACAGATCAATCTTCAGAGTCACAGGAAGAATCAGAAGCAGAGTCAGAATCAGAAAGTCAATCAGAGGCAGAGGCAGAAGCAGAAGCAGAGGCAGAAGCAGAGGCAGAAACAACAACAGAGGCAGAGGATCAGTCTGATGAACCGACCGATCAATCTCAAGATTTACCACCCGGAGAGTTGCCCCCAGAAGAAGATCCGCAACCTCCGACAGACGAGCAACCAGAAGATTTACCACCAACAGATTCACCACCCGGACAACAACCAACGGGAGACTTGCCGCCGGGAAATCAAACCCCTACAGGCGAGCCTTCTGGCGAAGACGATTTTCCTGACTTGCCACCCGGAGACGGAGACGGAGACGGAAATAATGACGAGGACGATGACGATATGAGCATAGGAGATTTTCTAGGCGACATTTTTAGCGAAGGGCTAGGAGCCGCAGCGCAAGCTCTAGGAGGAAGCGCATCAATTAACAACGTAATTGACGTAGCCGCAGCAGCCTTACAAGATCGAAAAGCGCAAGAGTATTATACGGACGCTTTGCGAGATGCGAGCGATGCTGAATTAGCGTTCTTAGAACGTATGATTGCTCGTCAAGAAGTTTATCGACCGTTTTATAATGTTGGCACAGGCGAGAAAGCTCCTTTTCTTGGCTATCAAATAAACAAGCTTAGAGATTTAGTTAACAGAGAACCTGATTTTCCTGACTCAAGAAGAATAATCCCAGAGGTTGACATTCTGCCCTTGATTGAAGAAGCGGCAGCGATTGAAGCGGTAGATCCGACAGTGAACCAAATCAACGTAGCTGATATGCTTTTGGATTTAAACACCGGAAATGTGCCTAGTCCGTCTATGTTAGACATTGGTACGGTTCCTGATCCTCTTAGAACAGACGTAAATTTAATTAACCCTTTCAACCCACAAGATCCAGCCTTACGATTCTTACAGGATGAAGGTAGACGAGCTATCGAATCGGCTGCCGCTGCAAAAGGGCGATTAAACACAGGAGGGACTCTTCAAGAATTACAAGAGCAGGCCATTGGGACAGCAGCAAAATATGCCGGAGACTTGGCTGACATTGGAAGAGTTCAGGATCAAGCTCGTTTAGACAGAGATCAACAGTTCTTCTCTCAAGCTCTTGGTTCTGGTGGAGAGATGTTTGATCGTGAATCAACCGCAGACCAACAGTTCTACTCGCAACTACTTGGTTCAGGTACAGAGGGATTTGGACGAGAAATGGATCGGCTAGGGGCTATCTCAGACGCTCAACGATTCCAAGACGATCAAGCTCTTCAGGCTGACATTAGAAGATTTGAGTCTGAGGCTGACCTAGCAGGAACGGAATTTGATATGTCTCGCTTTGCAAACCAAGACGCAATCGCTAGAGATCAGACGCTTATAGATCAATTAAGTGGATTGGTAGACATTGGAAGCGTTGGGGCTGGTGGCCTCACAGGGAATGCTTCTACCTTTGCAGGGTTGGGAAAAAGTGCTTATAGCGAACTCGGAGACTTGAGAGCATACGAAGGATTACAAAGAGGAAATAGATTTTCAAACATCGTTGGCGGTTTGTTTGGAACTTAAAGGAGCAAGATAAAATGGCGAACAGACTTCAAAGAATCATGGCGATGGATCAAATGATGCAAAATCGCAATATGCCTCAGCAGGGGATGCAAAGTGTTTTCAATCCCACAACAGGAACATTTGTGAACGTCCCCTTTCAGACTGATCCTAATTTCAAAGGGCGCAGAACGGTTATGACTCCCTCTGGCCCTCAAGCACTTCCGGGATTTCAAGGACAAGAAAATCCTTACAGGGCATTAGGTCGAGGCGCAAGAAACTTACTAGGCAACTTGTTTGGTCGTGGACAACGTAGACGGCAAAACAGAAAAGCAGATCAATCTTTGCAATCTCAAGAGGAGATTCTAAGAGAGCGTTATCGTCAGGCTGGCCCAGATGGACAGATGAATACTGATGACGATATTTTGCCTGAGTTGGTAACGAAAGCTGCAACAGCCTCTCCAGTTGTCGTGAAAGACGGAAAAGGTGAAATTACTTTCACGCAAGAAAGAATGCCCGGAGTTTTTAAAGAAGCAGGAAGCTACGAAAACAGAATCAAGCAATTGATGGAAAATCAAGGTATTAACAGAGGAGAGGCAGAGCGAAATCAAGCAGAAGCAATTAAGAAAGGAATGGATTTAGATAACTCTGGTTATGTTGATGATTCAGAAGCGTTTGCATTTAACAACCCAACGACTTCTGGACAGCCCCTTGAGATTCCTGCTTTCCGAAGCGGCAGAGAAGAGAAATTAAGAGAAATAGAGGAAAGAATCAATCGTCCAATTATGCGTGGCCCTGCGCCCCTGCCTACCTTTGACATTTCTCAAATGTCGAGGGGACAAGTCAAATACGGTGATCCAAAAACATTTACTTTACCGAATGGGGATCTAGCAGTTTCAAGAACTGTTACAAAAGGAAATCAATCAGGATTAGAAATCATAGATCCGAGTAGTGGCAGAGTAATTTTTTCAAACGCTCCCGGTACAACAAGCTCTAAAACTAGCAGCGCAACTCCACAAGCTAATCCGTTTGCTAAAAAAATGGATCGTGAAATAGACTTTGATGCAGCTATTTTGTTGCCCAAAGACGAACAAGAAAAATATTTAGATCCAAATATTTCAGACGCAGAATTTAAAAAGTTAAACAAAAAAGCAAAAGTATTATTAGCCAAAACACCTAAAAAAGAAAAACCAACTGAAGGGATGTTAAACTCAAAAACAGCTTTTACTCAAATGACTTTAGCGGCTCCGACTTTGAAAAGATTAGAGCAAAACGCAAAGCTAATGGAACAGTTAGGTGGTTTTTCAGGGGCAATGGCAAGAAACTTTAGGTCAATGGCTGACCCAGATGAAAGGCTTTATCTTCAAGCAGCAGATGCTTGGATAAGGGCAAAACTAAGGAAAGAATCCGGGGCAGCAATTGGTGAAAAAGAGATGGAGCAAGAATATGCAACATTCTTCCCACAACTCAACGACACTCCAGAAACCATTGCAGAAAAAGCTAGACAAAGAGAAGTCTTAACAAGACAAATGGGAATAAATGCAGGAGAAATTAAAGAAACAAAACAAGATAAAGAACAGACCACTGAGACTGAAACTAACAACGCTTTGCCAACTGTAAGCACTCAAGAGCAATATGACGCTTTGCCTAGTGGAGCAAAATATTTAGAAGACGGACAAGAATTTAGGAAGCCTTAAAATGGAAAGTAAATTTGGTGGAGTTCCTGTCAATACATCGAGATTCGGTGGAATTCCTGTAAGTAAAGAGATGGATTTTGATGCTGGAGACATAGCAGCAGAAACAGCTAGATCAGCGGTGCAAGGTTTAACTTTTGGGTTTGGGGATGAACTAGAAAGTGGTTTATCTGGAATTGTTGGAAGTATGCAAGGAGAGCCATTTCAACAAGCCTATCGCCAACGGTACAGAGAGTTAGAGCGCAGAAGAAAAGCGTTTGAAGAACAATACCCCGGAATAGCAATTCCTGCTGAACTAGCCGGAGGGCTTTTGACAGGAGGAGTTGGAGCCGCTAGGACAGGCGCACTCCAAGGATTAAATCAACTGAGCAAACTTGGAAAAGCAGGAAGGCTTGCAAAAGTTGGGGCAGTAGAAGGTGGGATTTATGGCGCAGGGAAAGCAGATCCAGACGAAATCGTAGAGGACACTATTGAAGGGGCTGCATTAGGTTCAGTTGTAACCCCGGTTGCTGGCGGTACATTAAATGTATTAGGCGATTTAATTTCAGGAGTTGGAGACTTTGCCTCCAGAAAACTAGTGGACACGCCAAGACAACAAGCAGACCGAGTTTTAAGACAAGCAATGACAGACGAAGGCATGACCCCTGAAACAGTAGTTGCTCGGATTCGTGAGCTTAATGAAGCAACACCCGGAACGCCTCAAGCAACAATGGCAGACGTTGGCGATGCGTTTAGAACACAAGCAAGGGCAACAATGGACGTTGGCGATGCAGCAAAAGGTAAAGCAAGGGATTTATTTAATCAGAGACAAGCAGGACAAAGAACCAGAGTTAAAACATTAATCAATAAAAATTTTGGTGCTGATGCAGATAACTTCTTTTCTGACTTTGATAGTGCTTTAAGTAAAAGATCACAAGCAGCCTCGCCTATTTACGAAAGAGCTTTTAATCAAGGCGTAGAAATGACAGAAGAATTAGAGGACTTTATTGCTGATCCTTTAATAAAATCATCCTACTCTGAAGCAAAAAAATTTGCAGCAAGCCTTAAAGATCCCGGTGATTTAAATTTAAGAACGCTCGATCAACTCAAAAAAAGATTAGATGACAAAATAGGATCATCAATAAAAAACGAAAAAAGACAAACAGCAAGAGCATATCAAAAGAAAAAAACAGAGCTGCTTGACTTAATAGGCCAACAAAATCCAGATTACAGAAACGCGCTTGCTCAATTTTCAAGCGACTCAGCAATAATCAATGCAATGGAAAACGGTTTAGAATTTTTAAAACGAGATCCAGATTTGCTCAAGCAGTCACTTAAAGGTTTGACAGAAACAGAGAAAGACTCTTTTCGAATAGGTGCGGTAAAATCTTTACAAAATTTCATTGAAAGCCAAGGGGATAATACTGACGTAGTAAAAAGATTGATCGGAAGTGAGGCAATGCGTAAAAGACTGCAATCTATTATGCCAGAGGAAAACGTAGATAACTTTTTAAAAGGACTAGATACTGAATCAGAGTTTTTTAGAACAAGAGGCGCAATTACTTCTGGCTCTCCCACCGCAGAAAGGCAACAAGCTATATCAAGATTAGAGGATCAAATATCTCCTGATCTTTTAGTGTCTTTAGGTATGGGAGATCCGACTTTTATTGTTCCTCAAGTTGCTAGGGTATTGTCGAAAGGAAAAGCATCTCCTGAATTAGTTGACGCTCTGTCTGACAGTCTTTTTGATGCAGGACTTACTGGGCAGCAAATTATTGATATTCTGTCAAAGCCAACGGTACGCAAACAGTTTTCCGATCGCTATGATGAAACCATTGGCAAAATAATTAACAAGGATCGAGTGAGATCAGGGATCACGCCCGCATATTTTGCAACGACAGGAACGACAGGAAGGGAAGTAGATCCTTCTATGTTTCGTGCTGATGGTTCTAGAAAATCTGAGATAGGGTTTCTTGGGCCAATAAAGAATAATATTACAGGGGGAACTATGACTGAGTTCTCTACTGATATGATGTATAAAGGTGAGAAAATTGAAATTCCTACGATGGTTCCTACACAAAGTAAAGAAGCTATAGAACATATGCAAAACATGGAGCCAGGAAAGGGGTGGAACATGAAAAACCCTATAAATAAACAAATAATAAATACGGCTCGTGAACACGCTAAGATTCGGTTAGATCAAGGTAAGTCTCAATTCTATGTAGATGGAGAAACGGAAACTACAAGATGAATTCACAATCTAAACAAAATATTTTTGAGCAGTTAAAGATTGATGAAGGCATTAAACATGAATGCTATCTATGTTCAGAAGGCGTACCTACCTTTGGTATAGGCCATAGACGAAGACTAAACATCCTCTGGCGTTAGCTCCGGCAGATAGGTCGCATCCTTGTATTTGCTCGTCTGTTTCCGGGTTCTGAAAAAGTCTTTATATTGCGGATATGCATCTATGAATTTCCGCGAATAGAACGGACGATGATTGTTGTTGATCTTGAATTCTAAGATCCCATCACCGCCAACGTCCTTCTCCCATCTGATGCGCTCGAATATAGCATTGACGGAATAATTCTTTTTTCCGCGACGAATCATTTGAAAAGTAAACTCCTGAAACATTTTCCAGAATTCAGGATACTCTTGGTCATAAGCCTCGAAATGTTCTTTCAGTTCTTCTAATCGGTTCATGCTACCTCCATTCATTTTTTAAATTTTTGTCTATAAAATTTTCTTTTTTCTCAGGCAATTTTCGTGCAATGTCTAAAGCAGCAAAAGATAAAAATAAAATCAGAATAAATATTTTTTTCATCAAATTAACCCCATTTGTTCTGATTCATCTTTTTCCCAATGAATCGGGCAATTAAAAGAATCTATTTTCCGAGCCATTTTTTCAGGATCACAATTAAGAGTTTTAAAATTTCTAGCTACATTGGTTGAATCAGCTGATGCAAAAGGCCATCGTTCCCCTCCAACAGACAACCCTCTTAACATATGAATCCACGGCATTTGCTTATTTTTAGAGAGGAGGAAATTAAACGCATCATCAATTCTTCGATTCCATTTCTCGCTACCGATCTGCCAATACTCTCCAGAACTCCCGAAACAAACTTTAGAATAATTATCAATTAAGAAAGACAAGTAATCGAAAGATAAATTGATATGCCAGACAGGAGATCCCAAATCTTTTTGAAAAGGCCAATCTTCTAAAGTATTTTTGTTTTCTTTCTCGCTGCCCCCGATGATGTCAGGTATGACCGCCCAATGGGGATGACCTAACAACGGATCAAGCCATTCATAATATTTTTTTTTATCAAACCTTTTGCCTAACGTAAATGAAGAAAAAGCACCGTTGTCTAGCATGACACTTTGCCCAATCGCTAAACATATTTTGATCTGATCTGGTCTGGCAAAGCTCACGCAAAAATGCTTGCCTCCCATCTTATAAAGTTGAGCGTTTGGTGTGAGTGGAGTACCGTGATAATGAATCATTTGTTGTCGCTGTTGAATTCAGATATAACTTTGACTCCTTCATGTTCTCCAACCAAAATGACACGCAGAAAATCTAATTTGGGTTCTTTTTTTAAAATATCAAAATAAACAAATCTGCATAAATCCTCTTGGTAAATGAATCCCTCATAATATTTAAAGATATTTTTTAAAACTCCAACTTTGAACCATAAACTTGATTCAATAGTTGCTGCATAAGAATTTTTTATTACGTTTTCTTGATGTTCTAATTCAGGACAACTAAATCCATCAACTTCTAAATGATAAATGAATGTTTCTATCATAAATGCTACCTCCTAAAATGGGATGTCATCGTCTACAAGCGGCTGATCTTTTGGGGACAAGAATTGAAAGTTGAACGCCCGAATTGAAGTTGAGTATCTCTTCTCTCCGTCTTTCTCCCACTCCTGATATTGGATCTCTCCCTCGACATATATCTTTGAGCCTTTCTTGAGTTTATCTGCTATCTCTGCCAAGGCTCCCGAAAACTGGACTCGATGCCAGGCGGTCTGTTCCTTTGGCTCTCCGGTTCTCGTTTTCCACTTCCTTGAAGTTGCAAGGCTGGCCGTCACTGTTTTTGTGCCGTCATCCCAATTTTTTATTTCCGGGTCACGCCCAAGATTCCCTACTAGAATTGCTTTATTAACTGACATCTTTACGCTCCTTTTTTCTTGCAATGCTGTCTTTTCTCATTCTTCTTAAAGATTGATTATATAAATCAGTCGCACAACCCATCAGATCAGCCATAAGATCAACAGTCATTAGAGAAGAATCACTCATAAATGCAGGATGTAAAAATATTTCTGCCTCTCCTGCTTTGAAGTCTGCATAGATAATACCGATGACATTTGTTTGAATATCCTCAATGTCATCATCGTCATGTTTCTCAAGCATCTTTTGCCTCCGTTATGTTGATTTTTTTGTAAGTCGATGACTTGGAAAAATACGGTTCAAGTTGTTTCAAGAGATCGGGATCTTCCTCTTCCAACCTTTGAAGATTGAGAGAGCCTTTCCTTTCAACCGTAGACACGGCAACCCCAAAGCCGAAGCACTCGCCCTGGTCTTTAAGAGTTTTACTGATTGCCAATAACTCGTCTTTGATTTGCTTCTCTATCCTTTTCAGGCTTTTGTACTCCTTTGCAATCTCCCCAAAATCCTCGTCTGTTCGCTCAGATTCAAAATTGTTCCATGCTTCTATGAGTTGGCTAAAGTGATCTTCAGTAATATGACACTCCTGGAGTCGGGTTCTATCCTCGTCATAGGTGTACAAAAACGTCCTTTCGGCCCCGGAACAGAGTTTTTGATGGACAAGTTGCCAGAATGTAGGGTGCTTTTCGTCCAAATCGTCCCAGTAGCCACTAGAAGGGCTTGAGGGGCATTTTATCTCCACGATGATGTCTACCCCTCCCAACTCTCCAAAAGCGTCCAGAGAGGCTCCAAATAAGCCCATTTCATAGCAACGTGGCTCAAGACTTATGCCAAGCTCTTCCCCTACTGCTGCCCTTGCTATGGGTTCCATATTCGACCCTCTAAGCATTGCCTCGTTGACGAAAGTGGGTTTCTTGTCTGCCTTCTGCTTTCTCAAAGCGTTTTGGGACTGATATGGATTGACGTTCATTACGGTGGGAGTCTCTGAGGCAGTACGGAGTGACTCACGCCACTCCAACCACTCCGGGGAACCTTGATCCAGGAAAACCTGTTTATTTTTCATCTATCGCCTCTTGCATCTTCTCATCGAACGCCCTCTTGACTCGTGCCTCGATTTTTTGCTGGTCCCATCCTTCTTCTGACCAGACTTTCAGACTTTTTTCAGAAATAATTTTTTCGTCAAGTCCTTTTTGAATGATCGCGGTTTTCACAATCCCTGTTTCTTTTTGTGGCATTTTGCCAATCTTATTTATTTGTTCTTTTATTTTTTCTTTTTCGTTAATTTCTCCTTTAGCATCCTCTGGCAAATCTTCCCCTGCATAGATGTAAAGTCCTAGACCGTGAAAGGCAATAGTTTTAGTCAGGCATCTTTGCAAGGCTGTGTTCACCTCAAAAGACTTAGGTTTCTGAATTGATTTATTGACGTTGTTTAGAACTGGAAATGTCTCTGTAAGCGTTATTCCATCCGCTGTTACGCTTGTCTGGACGAAGGCGTAACCGTCCAAGTCTCTCATATAAGGAAGATAGGAGCCTTCATTGTTAAGAAAAGTGTGCTTCTCAAAAGTTGCGTCAGGACAATGTTCTTTCAACATTTGCCACGCCCATGTCCAAGAGAGATAACTGAACTTCCCTTTCTTCTCAACGTGTTTGCTACAGTCAATAGCGTTTAATCTTTTAAAAAGTGTACTCATGTTAGTTCCCCTTGATTGAACATTGTGGTTGAAGGTTTTTGTAATCCGGGTAGGTACCAGAGCAAACGTCTTTCAGATATTGCTCTTCCGCGATTCGTTCACTCTCGAAGTCGAGGTTTCCAACGAGTCCGATAATCAAAAGAATCGTCGCAAAAATAGTAAAATGTTTAAAAGTCATAGCTGGGCCTCTCTCAGAATTCTGATCGCCTCTGATCCGTCAAAACCAACGGAAGGATCGTGCGACTCTGCTTCAAACTTTAAATCATCTTTCCATTGATCGTAGTCTTCAAGGATGCTTTCAAGAAGTTGTAGAGGATTGTCGCTCTTAGATTTGTCATCAACAGCCTCTTTGATGGTTTCAGCTAAACCATCTTCAGCGTTAATAAATTCAAACCACAAGCTATATTCATCTCTGTTGATGCGTTTGCTTTCTGAAACAAGTTTATCATTTGTCATTTGTTTTCTCCCTTGATCTGCATTATTATGCACATCCAAAATAAATTATCAACTGTTGTTGAATACATAGTAAAAATGGTTATGATGTCAGGATGCTAAAAGAGAAGACGATAGAATTGTTGCGGGAAAGTCCGAAGCCTCTTCCAAAGATTGCAAAGGATTGTAAGCTAAAAGAAAGGTGGCTATATCATTTGAAGAATGATTATTGGGATGATCCGGGCGTTTTGAAGATAGAAAGGCTGTACGAGTATCTATCTGGTAAGTCTTTGAATTTAGGCAGAAAAAGGAAATAGTGACCCAACGTGACGGAATAAGAAAACCGTTATCCCAGCGCACCATCTGGACAAAAGGGAAACTAAGAAATGGATAAATCTGTAGTTTAGAGACTCGTTATTCAATATTGCTATTTCCTCCGTCAAGATTTTAAAAAATCGCTCGTCGGTTAAATGGTTTATGGGAGAGAGAAAATGGAATATACAGAAGAATTCAAGGAATTCTGGAGCTTGTACCCAAAGCAAACAGGAAAGGGAGCCGCTTTTGCAAGCTGGAAGAAATACAAAAAATCAGAGCATGAGCTAATACTAGACCACCTTCCAGAACGGATTAAAACAGATTCAGATTGGTTAGAGGGTAAGTTCATCAAGAACCCTGCTACTTGGTTGAATCAGAGATGCTGGGAAGACAATTACAAAAGAGCATCTCAGTTCGCAAGAATCGCAGGAATCAAGAAAGAGACCTGGTGTGAAAAATGCGAAAGCTATAATTTTACCCAAAGGCATGAAGACATCTGCGAGAACGGCGAAGAATTTTATCACGTTCGCTTTAAGAACAAAAAATGGGTTTTCAAAATGTCAGGAGCAGAGCAACTTGAAACGATCTCTTGAACAAAACGACTGCTTTCACAAATGGAGTCGCGTGATTGCTGACCACCTTCAAGATTCAGGCGTGGCTGTGAGTCACGACACTGTGAAAGAGTTAATACTTTTAGAATTGGGGAACACCAAGAAAGTCAAAGTGCCGGGAATGCCTGAAAGAGTTATAGCTATGAGAAGTCATCAGTACAAACAAATGGATTTTGATCTTAGTGAGTACGATAGAAAAAATAATTTCATCTCGATGAACGCTTTACTTTCTAAAGTGGATGCGTGGGCTGCAACCGACTTGAATCTCCAGCTGGAAAGAGTAAAATTTCACAAAGAAGTTTTTAAAGAAGTTTTTGACGGATCGCTGGCTGAAGAGAAATGATGGGGTTTTTTAAGCACGAACCTTGTTTGAAATGCAAAACGACAAATCCTGGAAAGTTTAAATCTAAGGAAAAGAATTTTTGTCGCGACTGCTTGAAACAGATGAAATTTTCGCCCCAGAATCAGGATTATTTCAAAGGGCTGGTAACTCAAAAGCTCAACAATCTTTATTGGCCCTCGCCTCCAGACAAAGAAATAGAATATGGAGTGCCGTTTGCTGAAATGGAAAAAACATGAGAGGAAGAAGAGGACCGCAGAATTTAGAGAAGAAAACTGTCCCTCAGTTACAAAATACCTTATGGCCTATTTTCGCCAACTATATCAAAGCAGTTCATGGCTCAGAGTGCTTTACTTGTGGCAAGCGATGCGAGGGCAGGGACAGACAAGCCGGACACTTCATTCCCCGGACGTACTCTCCAGTCAAATACGATGAGGACAATGTGAGAGTTCAATGCTCTAGGTGTAATGAGTTCTATGCTGGTAAGCCTGTAGAGTATGAAAGAAAGCTTAGACTTCAGATCGGAGACGAGGCAGTAGAAAACCTCAAACGAGAATCCACGAAGACTTGGAAGTGGGATCGACAATGGTTAATAGATAAGATTCTCTACTATCGACAAGCCTTAAAAGAAAGGGAGGAAGCTGCATGAGCGTTGCGACTGAAAGAAAGTTCAACCCTTATTTTATTAACGAACCCGCAGCAATTTCTTTTAGCGGTGGTCGAACCTCTGCTTATATGCTTTACAAAGTGCTAGAGGCTCATCAAGGTAGCCTCCCAAAAAACGTGAAGGTTATTTTTGCTAATACTGGTAAAGAAATGCCTGAAACCTTAGATTTTGTTAAGGCTTGTTCAGACCATTGGGGCGTTGAAATTATTTGGTTGGAGCTTTCTGCAATGCAAAGGGAGAAAAAGCCAGACAAGAGGGCGGTAATTACAACGGAGTATAGGGTTGTCAATCATCAAACAGCCTCTCGCAATGGAGAACCTTTTAAAATTTTGCTAGACGCAATTCCAGCGATGCCTAATGTTGTTGGGCGTTACTGTACTGCTGAGTTAAAAATTAGACCAATGACGAAGTATTTAACAGATTTAGGATTTGAGTTACCAGTGCTGACTTTGGTAGGTATTCGATATGACGAACAATACAGAGCATCAAAAATTAACGGAACAACTAGCCACGGACAAGAAAAATATCTTCCGCTTTGGGTAGACGAGGTTGATGTGCGAGTTATTTCTGATTTTTGGAGTTCAAACAATTTTGATTTAGGTTTGCAGGGCCATAATGGTGACACCGCATGGAGCAACTGCGATCTTTGTTTTATGAAATCAAAATCTAGACGCTTGTCGATAATGAAGGAACGGCCAGATTTATCGACTTGGTGGATTAACGCAGAAAAATTAAAAGGCTCTCAGTTCAGAAGGGAAGAGCCGAGTTATGAACAAATGCAAATAATAGCGACCGATCAAGGACAGTTGTTTGACTTTGATGACGATCCCTCAATTCCTTGTTTTTGTGGAGACTAAACATGAGCCTATTAACTTCACTGATTGCGCCAGTTGCTAACATTGCTACCGGGATCATAAAAAACAGAGGCGAGATTTTCAAAGCAAAACACGAAGCTAAAATGTCTCAGATTCAGAATGACGCAGATTGGGAATCGAAGATGGCCGATGCTTCTGCTAATTCGTGGAAAGACGAGTGGTTTACAATTTTACTTTCCATACCTTTACTAGCAGTCGGTGCAGGAGTTGTTATGGATGATCCCCTTATCATTGACCGAGTAAAATCAGGCTTTCAGGCTCTTGAAGAGTTGCCAGATTGGTACAGCTATCTTTTATTCCTAGCAGTCTCCGCATCTTTTGGAGTGAAAGGCGTTGATAAACTTATGAACATGAGAAAGAAATGAACAAAGAACTAGAGCCGGGAAGTGAATATAACAAGTATGATACTGACGGAGATGGCGTAGTTACAGATGCAGAACTCGCCACCACTGAGAGACTGCAAGCCTTAGAGTTGCAGAATGAAAAAGCCGATGCTCAGAAAACAATGTGCTGGTTTGCGTTATGGGGGATGCTCCTCTATCCAAGTGGAATTGTAATTACCTCGTTTTTAAAACTGGATTCGGCTGCTACCATACTCGGGGACATTGCATCCGTTTACTTCATTAGTGTCTCAGGTTTGATCGCGGCCTTTTTTGGGTTCCAAAGTTTTAATGGTAAAAAATAATGGAAATACTGATCGCAGTTGGTTTTATTCTCGGATACGTTTTGGGAAAACACTATGGCCGTTAACCTAGATCAGTTGTACGAAGAAATCAAAGCAGACGAGGGACTTGTCACAAACGACGAGGGCGAGTCTCTGATCTATAGGTGTACCGAGGGCTATTTGACTTGTGGCATAGGGCATAAAATCGTAGAAGGAGATGCAGAGTATGGATTCGTGGAAGGCGATACTGTACCGATGGACTCGGTTAAGAAACATTTTGAGAAAGACGTTCAAACAGCTATTGAAGACTGTCGAGCAATTTATGGCGAGGGATTTGATTCGTGGAGCGAAGAACGCTGTCATATCGTTACTAACATGGCTTTTCAATTGGGTCGAAAAGGTTTATCTGGCTTTAAGAAGTTTAATGCGTACTTTCAAGAAGGAGCTTATGGCGGTGCGGCGTTGGAAATGATGGACAGCCGTTGGGCAATTCATCAAACCCCGAACCGAGCTACAAGACTGAAAGATCGAGTTCTAGCTTTAGCTGATGACCCTAGCCGATAAAGCTGATAAGTTGATAGAGTTGTGGGTGAGGGAACTGGCTCAAGAATCAGCCAATCCCTACAAAGCTCAGAGCCTTTTAGACGGACACTTTGCCCTTGAGGTAGGAGGTAAGCGAAATCCTTTGAAGTCATACATCAACGCAAAGGAAACAAAATCACCGCCCAGGGACGTTATCAGCAGCGATTTGATTTTAATTGACTCGATCATTGGTCAGATTAGCAAAGTAAACAGTAAGTACCCTCTAGTATTAAAGTGGTTTTACAGCACAGGAGACATGAAGCGAGTAGCGAAAGAGGCAAACGTCAGCCTTACGAAAGCGCGAGAACTGAAGAATACAGCATTTGATTTGGTGCAAGTTTTATTAGATGAAAAACTAGGAAAGAACTATGCGTAAATTATGGGAAAAGATTAAAAAATGGTTGGGCTTGACCTCTGAGGTAGAACCCCCAAAAGCCAAGCCCGGAAAAGCTAAGCGGAAGAAAGCCCTCTAGCAAAATCTAACAGCTTTTTCCTGAACTGAGGGAGGACATAAACCTCAACCTTCTGAAGTCCCTGCCGTTTGCGTTTCAGCCTGTGGCGTTTAACCCGGTCACGATTGAGCCGGGCTTTTTTCTCTTCTTTGGTTTCGTTCATGCCTAGCCTCCTTCTAAAGCCGCTTGAGCCTCTTTCTTGGCTCGATTAACTTCAATTTCAGATAAGTTTCCAGCAAACAATTCGGCAACCGCCAAGGCTCTTTGTGACTGCTCTTCAGTAGGTGCTGAAATCGCAAGTTTAAGTGCCAAAACAAGCGCATCGTAAAGATCAGTTAATGGTTTATTTTCCATAAAGATTGATCCTCTCTCTTTCCAACCAATCTGAAATTGTCATGTTTCGCTCTTTTTCGCCCATTGAGGCTATGTAAGCATCATGTTTGGGAGCTTGCTCAACCACACTGAATTTGCCAGTTTTTGAAAAAGAGATAATATACTTTTTGCCATCTTTTAAAGATCGCAATCGTTTTAACTCTTTGTTTGCCTGATGAATATTTTTAAAAATCATTTTATTTCCCCTTGATTTAGTTAACTTATTAACAACCCATCCTTTGCTCTGCTCTCGCCCATGACTGTTCCTCTGCTTCTAACATTTTCATCTTTGAAAGTTGCTGCTCTAATTCTTCACGATGCTTGGTTTCCAGGCGTGAAATGTCATAATCTTGGACAGTCGTTCTCCCATCGCATTTAGGGCAATTAACATCATAAACGCCTGAAAAATAATTTTTGTAGAACTCGTCCCGGTCATCCGGGTGAATTTCGTCAGCAGTCATCCCATTAAATGCAGGATTGCCACAAGTACCCTCACCTTTACAGGTCGGACAAACTACCCATTTTTTAGGAAGTTTGTATTCTGTTGTATCTTCCGATTGCCAGCTTCCATCTATAATTAAATATTCAATGTCGCTATCCATACTCTTTCCCCTTGATGTATTTAAGTTACAAGGATGATAATACACCATTACAGGTAATGCAATTAATTTAGTGCAATTAAATAAGGTATTTTTCTGCACCAAGTTTCGCGCAGTCAATAACACATAATTATTTGCGCGTCAGTGTCGTGATACCACTTTTTCAGTATCGTGATACCAGTTAAAAATAAGCCCTACCCCTACCCCTAAACCTACTCTCCCTCCTACCCTTACACCTACCCCTATACCCCCCCTACCCAAAAACGTCTACAGCCCTTTGTTTATGTACGTTTCAAGGAAAGTGCTTGTGAAAGAAAAAGGTTTGCAACACGTTTTTTATAGTGTAAGGTATGGAAAGGTGCGATTGCTGACTCTTTCTCCCCTTGAGGGGGGTCAGCCCACCTAAATTCATGCGAAACCCTTGCTCGATGATGGCATGATGGGGGGACGGCTCTCCCTTCCCCCCTGATTGTTAGGAAACAAAAATGACAAGAAAAGTGGAACGCAAGCTCAAGAAAATAGCGAAGTCGTTGAGTAAAACTAGCCGGACTCAAAAAAACCAGGCAAACGAAATTAATAAAATTGTCAAAAAAAAGGTTAAATCGAGGCGCAGGAAATGAGCAGAAGAATTTTCGTAAACCCGCACCGCCAGAACACAACTAACAGGGTTTATTCTCAGAACGTAGATACTGACATGCTCTACAAAGTGGATTTCAGCGCAGAAGCATCAGAGCTTTCAACTTCTGTCAGTTCGGTGGCGGCTGAAAGCAAGGGCCGACAAAACATCACCCTGACTACGCCCTCTGTCAGTTCCAACGTGGCAAGTTTTTACGCCAGTTCAGCAAATTCCGGGGATGGTGTCATCAAGGTCACTGCAACCTACGCCAGTGGAAAAAAAAGCGTCCAAGGCATTAAGCTGAAGATCGACAACCTCGCAGATCAAAGACTGTTTGCATGAGCGACGAACTCAAGGGAAGAATTGAGATACTGGAACAGCAGCGTAATGACGCTATGAATCAATCGGTATTGTTGGGCGGTCAGATCAAGCAGATGATCGAACAAATCGAAGGATTACAAAAGAAGCTAAAGGATTTAGAAGATGGCAATGACCCGAGCGCAGACGAATCGGAAGATCAGACAGGATAGTCTGCGAGAACAACTTGCCAACCAGAAGCACATTGAGCAAGTCGTTGAATCCATTAAAAAACTGGAAGAACTGGACACTGATCTGGATAGCGTTTCAGTAAGCCGGATTAAAGGAGCCATCGACAGCAGGATAAAGCTCGTAAGTAAGTACCTACCTGACCTGAAAAGTATTGAACTTTCCGGGGATGAGGATAGCCCAGTACAGATCGCAGCCTATGAAATCCAATTCAGTGATACCCCTGAAACGTAGGGTTCCGACAGCATTCAAAGAACTTTACGAACCTCACAGGATTAAATGTTATTGGGGAGGGCGAGGCGCAGGGAAGTCGGTTCAAATGGCTTCAGCACTTCTGCTAAAGGGAACGGAAAGCCCGAAAAGAATTCTATGCGCTAGAGAGATCCAGAGATCAATCAAGGATTCTGTTCACTCTCTACTCGCATCAAGGATTGAAGCGTTAGGACTTGAAAGGTTCTACGAAGTCACGCAGAACGAGATCCGAGGAATAAACGGAACGACGTTTATATTCACTGGACTCTTAGCAAACATTCAGTCAATCAAGAGTATAGACAACATTGACCTTTGCTGGGTTGAGGAGGCGAGTTCTGTTAGTGAGAACTCATGGAGGACTTTGATACCTTCAATACGAAAGCCCGGCTCAGAGATATGGGTTAGCTTCAATCCAGAACATAAGACTGACGCAGCGTATCAGAGATTTGTTTTGTATCCACCGCAGAATGCAATGGTGAAGAAAGTCAGCTACCGGGACAATCCTTACTTCAGTCAGACAACGCTCCCAGAAGAGATGCAAATCCTTAAAGATCAGAACGAGGAAGAATATCTTCATGTATATGAGGGGGAGCTAAAGCAATTTGTTGACGGCAGCATCTACAGAAATCAACTCAAGCAAGCGAGAGACGAAGGTCGTATTTGCTGGTTTCCAGTTGAGAGCTTAGAGGTGCATACATTTTGGGATCTCGGTAGGAACGACTCAACTGCAATATGGTTTATGCAGTCAGTCGGGAAAGAGCTAAGATTTATTGATTTTTATGAACACCGCCTAGTGGACTTAGACCATTACGCTCGGGTCTTGAAAGAAAAAAATTATTTGTACGGAACACATTATCTTCCTCACGACGTTGAGGTCATCTCGTTAGGGAGCAACAACCGAAGCAGGAGAGACATCCTGGAAGGTTTGGGAATCCGTCCGATTACCACTGTCCCAAGGATTGCCAGCGTTGAAGATGGTATTGCGATGGTGCGAGATAAATTTAAATCTTGCTGGTTCCATGAGGAAAATTGTGAGGGGGGTTTAGAAGCTCTCTCAAACTATCAGTACCAGTTCGATGACAAGCACGATACGTTTAGAAAAGTGCCTTTGCACAATGCAGCAAGCAACGGATCAGATGCGTTTAGAATGTTTGCTCAGGGATTTGAAGAATATATTGACAGCCCTGAATTAGAATTTGCGAGTGAATGGTGAAATGAAAGAGAGAAGCGAAGAAGACAAGCAGGAAATTATTGCGGAGGCATTAGACCGTTTTGAAAGCGCCTCTGACTCATGGAGCTATATTTACGAAGAGGCTGTCGAGGACGTAAAGTTCGTCGATGACGACGAGGACGGGCAGTGGTCTGATCAGATGCTCAAATCAAGAGCTAACCGCCCTTGTTTGACGTTTGACAAATTATCTACCTCAGTAGACAGAGTGATCGGAGGGCAACTCAGCAATATGCCCTCTGTGAAAATCAGAGCCGCCGAGGAAGGCGATGAAGACATAGCTGAAGTCTACCAAGGGTTAATCCGTCAAATTGACCAGAGAGGCATACAGGCAATCAAGACGGCCTTCAAGTTTGCCGTTAAGGGTGGCTTTGGATGCTTCCTTGTAGATCACGACTACATTGATGACGTTTCTCTTGATCAGGACATTTTAATTCGAGAAGTGAAAAATCCTTTTTCGGTTTTGATTGACCCGATCATTCAGGCAGAAAGAACAACAGAAGCACGTTTCGGGTTTCTCTTTCAGGACATGGAAAGAAAAGAATTCGACAGGCTTTATCCAGACCAACCAGACGTTTCAGAGAGTGAGTTCCTGACAAGCAATACCTCAGAGACATGGATCACGGAAGATTATGTTCGTGTTGCTGACTACTACCGAATCGTGCTTGAAGAATCGACATTGGTTCAGTTGTCGGACGGCAGAGTGCTAGATTTAAAAGAGGTACAGCCCGTCAGGGACGAGTTAAACCTTCAAGGTATTACGCTCGGCAAGACAAGGAAGGTGCAGAAAAGGAAACTGGAAAGATTTAAAATAACGGCGAACAACATTCTTGAAGAAGTCGAGTGTGTCGGGCGGTATATTCCGATCGTTCCTGTTCTTGGCAAAACATCAAACATCAACGGAAAATTCATTTCAAGAGGTCTGGTCCGAAAAGCTAAAGATGCTCAGAGGCTTTATAACTACTCTCGAAGCGTAGCAGTAGAGGTCACGGCCCTCACGCCTAAACAGCCTTACTTTGTGACTCCAGCAATGATCAAGGGTCACGAATCGAAATGGCGTAATATGATGGTTTCAAACGATCCAGTGTTGACCTTTAATTTTGATCAGGGGCAAAAACCTTACAGAGAATCCCCGGCTCAAGGTTCTCCCGGATTGATGCAGGATGCTCAACTCGCAGCAGAAGACATTAAAGCTACCACCGGAATTTATGACGCGAATCTGGGGCAACAAGGCCAGGAGATTTCAGGCGTTGCGATGGGCAAAAGACAGTTTCAAGGTGAAATGTCTAACTTTGAATTTCAGGACCAGCTTGTTGATGCAATCGAGCTTTCTGGCCGGATCTGTATCGACATGATTAGAAGCGTTTACGACACTGAGCGACAAATCAGAATTGTCGGAGAAGACGAAAAAGAAGAAGTCATTTCAATCAATAAGACTTTGATGGATGCTCAGACGGGTCAGTACGTCAAGACAATGGATTTAAGTGCTGGGAATTACGATATCAAGGTAGCCAGTGGTCCGTCCTTCTCGACAAGGAAGCAGGAAACCGCAGAACAGTTGTCTACAATCATTTCCCAGAATCCTGCAATGTCCGAACTGGTCGGAGATGTGTTGTTCAAGAACCTTGATCTCGTAGGCGGCGATGAGGTGATCAAACGACTTAGAAGCGCGGGAGTCAAGGCAGGAATTATCGAACCGGATGAACAGGAAGCTGCTGCACTTCAGCAACAGATCCAGCAAGCGAAGCAAATTGAAGCTCAAGCTGCTCAATTAGAATTGGCGTTGAAGCAAGCGGAAGTTATGACAGAGCAAGCAGAAGCAAGAGAGCGAGAATCTAAAGCCCAGATGAATACCGTGAAGTCAGCCGTAGAACAGTTAAAACTTGCAGAAGCCCAGGAAGACCTCGAAACAAAAGAAATAGCCCAGATGCGTCTTAGGCAGTCTGTCGGGCTTCCGTTAATTTGATCACAACGCTCTACCTGATTAGCAACCTTGCCTGGTTTCACTTCAAGGACTTTGATGACGACTACCAGATTGATTCGTGTTTGGCGATGAAAACAAGCATTGAGTCAAGGTTCAATGTCAAAGGTGTATGCCTTTCAAAGTGGGGCAAAACCATGATTTTAAACAACCAGATATATGGGGACAGTTATGCCAAGAGTAGGAAATAAACATTTTTCATACACGAAAGAGGGTATGAAAGCGGCAAAAAAAGCTAGAAATAAAATAAAAAATAAAGCTAAAAAGAAAGGTGGATACGACAAATGAATCAACCAATAAACCGAACTCCGGCTCAAGACTTGGTTATGTCTCGCAGAGAAACACCGGGCACAGGTATGGCAGGAGCTAACGCACTTGCTAACCAGATGACTAAACCGAACATGGCTCTTCCATCGTCAACGCCTCAAACTGAAATGCCTGAACTGCCCAATAACCCAAGACAAATGGTGACAGGCAAAGACGGTAAGAAATACCAGATCGTTATTGACCCCGGCACAGGCTTACAAACTTTCATCCCTTATCGTGAACCAGCAGGTATAGGAATGGGTCAAATGCGAGGAATGGGCGAGATGCGAGGCATGGGTGGAATGCCCGCACAAGGCGGCAGAACGGAAAGAATCCAACGTTTAGCACAGCAAATGGGGCAGATGCAAAGCCCCGCTGCCCCTGCAAACCGACTTAGCAGTATATTGTCCTCTGGTGGCTAACGGACTTAAAGACATTCTGGAAGGCTACGCTGGTCGTAGACAGTCAAACAGATTAGCAGGATTTGAGCCTCTCCTGACGGCTGGTTCTGCTGTAGCTTCTGAAGTTCCTGCATTGACTGTAGGTCTGGTTGCCCTCGATGATCCCGAAGACAAGTTCAAGCCTTTTAGCGGCGCGGTTGAACAAGCTGACGAAGTAAGAGAGATGCTCACCTATAACCCTCGCTCGATGGAGGGTCAGGCAGGAATGCAATCTCTTTTAAACTCTGTTAGTCAACTAGCCGACACGCTCGGACTTGATACAGCTTTCAAATATCTAAACGAGGAGATCATTCCCAGAGTACAAAGCACACTCGGCGAAGACGCTGCGAGAGAACTTGGCTCGATGGCGATGATGATTCCGGCTGTTAAAAGAGTCACAAAAGTAGTGCAGCCAAGCGCAGACATAGAACAAGAAATAATTGACCCTGATAAAAATCTAATGTTTTTGCAGAACACAAGCCAAGAAGCGTTAGAGAGTTTTGACGAGATTGGCGGGATGCCGATGCCTTCTCTAGCAGTCACAAAAGAAGACATACCCTTTGAGGGATTTGGAGAAATAACTTTAGTCGGGAAGCCCGAGAGTTTTGATCCGAAAGCCTCCAGAACCAATGAAATGTTTTCTGCTGACGCTTATACAGTCCGCGCTCCCAGACCAATGCAACTGGCAAAGAAAAACGCAGACGATATTTTTGAAGAAAAATTCGGGACATCAAAAGAATTAGAACAACTGGATGTGAATGCTTACGGTTTGATAGAGAATTTAAGGTCACTATCATCTAAAAATCGGGCGTATCCAGAAAGTTATAACCGTATTTCCGAGTTTTTTGAAAGCAAACCCGGAAAAAAATTATTCGCATTAGAAAAAGGTTTTAAAACAGAAGACTTACCAAAAGAAAATAAATTAGCTGCATTTTTAAGTGACAAAGAAACAGAGTTTGAAGAATGGCAAAAAGAACAAATAAATGATTTGCTAGAACCTGAAAAAGTTTTTGTTTCAAAACAAATGTATGCAACAAACACAAAACCTTATCGACAAAAAATATCGCCCTACACCGCAGAAGAAGTGACAAAGGTCATGCGGAGGAGTAGTGGTCAAAATATGGAGGAAGGAGGAAATTTTAATCAATCCTCTATCGGGGCGCAAAGAGCCGCAACTGCTGAACCAATTAAATCACTTAAACAAGCAAGAGAAAGAAAAGATCAAATACAAACAAAAGAGGCACTTGAAGATTTAAAAGAAGCGCAAAACGAAGCCTTTTTTTCTATTCACGATGATTTAAAAAAATATTATGAATTTAATTCTGATCGTTTTGGTTTTGTTGATGAAGTAGGTGAATTGATAAAAATATCAGAGCGAAAAGGATTAGACGCTGCGTTTCGAGAAGTTGGATTTAAAGATGTCCCAGATGATTTGAAAGACGCAATCAACGAGTATAAAGATTCGTTACGCTCTGCGCCAACTCAGTATTTTGAAGCAAAACCTAAACGAGTTGTTGATCTATCAGAATTCGGAGGGGCAATTGTTCCTAAAGGATCTGAACCACAGATCAGAAAAATTTTAGAAAAATACGGAATAACCCGCTTGAAAACATACGAAACAGACGTTGAAAGAACTGCGGCACGAAAAGCCTTTCAGGACTTGATGTTTTCTATTGGATTACCTGCAACAGTTGCAGGGTCAATAATTTATGGCGAAGAAGATCAATCGGTTTAACGCACCGTAAAAGCGTGGGCTTACTTGCTGCCCTCTGAGCAAGGTAAACATTCGTGGAGACGTACTCATGGAAACTGATGCAGCAATAGCTGAGGCTGAAATATTGCCAACGGAAATAGAGCAAGCCGGACAAGATGCTCCCGAGCCTGAACAGGGCGAAACCTCTGAAGCAGTAGAAACTCCAGAAACCGGGGAGAAAGCCGCAGAAGAGTCATCCGGGGAAGAGACACCCGAAAAACTAGCAGAAGAGAAGCAGAAAAAGCGTAACTCTGTTCAGGAAAGAATCTCACAACTGGCACGACAGAAAAATGAAGCGAACACCAGAGTATCTGAATTAGAGCAACAAGTTGCGTATCTGCAATCTCAAAGTCAGCCTCAAACCCAGGATATGCCACAAACATACCCTAGACTTGAAGACTACGACTATGATGAAGGCAGACACCAGCAAGCAGTTCTTCAGTATACGGCTAATCTGAACGCTCAAAATGTTTCTCAGGTAATGCAACAGCAACAGCAAGCCCAACTGGCTCAACTACAGGCAAAGAAGCAGCAGATCGCTTCAGCAACCTTTGTAGAAAAATCAAACGACTTTTCAATCGACTATCCTGATTTCAAAGAAAAGGTAACCAATCCTGCTTTTGAACAGAGTGACTTTGTTGCGAATCAGATCGTTGAAATGAGCAACGGACCAGCAGTTGCCTATTACCTGGCAAATAACCAGAATATTGCAAATTCGATTAACCGAAAGAGCGATATCGAGGCATTGAAAGATTTGACGCGAATCAGCACGGCTCTATCTATTAACGCTAAAAAAAGAAGGTCGGCCACTCAAACTAATGCGCCCACTCCGTCCAGAACGGTGACACCTAAAGGGAAAGTTTCAAAAGATCCTGACAAGATGACACCGGACGAATATCGGCGGTATCGTGGGTATACAAAATAGGTAATCGATAAATGGCTAATTCATTATTAACCCCATCGATCATCACTAAAGAAGCTCTCGCTGTTCTACATCAGAAATTAAATTTTGTGGGAACCATCAATCGTCAATATGACGATCAATACGCAAAAAGCGGTGCGAAAATTGGTAATGATCTTAAAATCCGACTCCCCAACCAGTTCTCAGTAAGAACCGGAGCAACTCTTTCGTCCCAGGACGTAACAGAGCAATCCGTCACTCTGACTGTCGGAACTCAGAAGGGTGTTGACTTCACGTTCAGCTCGGAAGAACTCTCACTGCACATTGACGAGTTCAAATCGCGGTACATAGAGCCAGCAATGGCTGTGCTAGCGTCCAATATCGAGTCTGATGCATTCAACATGAATAACGATGTGTACAATTTCGTGAATGGCGTAGGCTCAGCTAATTCCTTTGCCAACATTACGAAAGCCCAAAAGGAGCTAACGCTAAACCTTGCCCCTTATGGCGATCGCATCTATATGCATGACCCTCAATCAGTCGTTGATATGCTGGCCGACACTAAAGGTCTGTTTCAGGATTCTGGACAGATTGCCAAGCAATATAAGGACGGCATGTTGGGGCGAATATCAGGGTTTGACCACTACGAAAATACGCTGGTCCCCACCCATACCACGGGAACGGCTGCGGCCACTACAAGTTATCTTGTAAATGGTGCGTCCCAGACAGGTGCAAGTTTGACCGTTGACGGTGGTAGTACCACCTTCCTGGTAGGGGACATCATTACTATCGCAGGAGTCAACAGAGTCCATCCTGAAACTAAAGCAGATACAGGCGTTCTTCAGAACTTTGTCGTGACTGCAAACTCAGGTAGCTCTGCCACCACATTGGCAATTTCGCCCTCGATAACAGCGTCAGGCGGGAATCAGAATGTCAGTGGTAGCCCTGCTGATAATGCTGCTGTTAGTAAAGTAGGCGGCGGCAATGGTGCAGACTGGGTTGATACGCTTGCGTATCACAAGGACAGTTTCACTTTCGCTACAGCGGATTTAGTCCTTCCAGAAGGGATTGATTTTAGCGCGAGAGAAGTAATGGACGGAATCTCTATGAGAATCGTCCGAGACTACTCGATCAGTGCTGATACCTTCCCTTGCCGTATTGACATTTTGTACGGCTACAAAACCATCAGGCCGGAAACGGCGTGTAGGGTCGGAATCAACTAAGACCTCTCTTAGTCGGGGGGTAAAACCCCCGGCTCTATTTTTAGGTGAATTATGGCAACGAGTCAGACAATCATAGATCAGGCAACCAGCCTTTTGAGAGTCAGAACGTCAGGAGTTACATTCTCAACCGACGACTCTGCAAAAAACGCTGATGTCTTTATTTCCTTGAAAAACATGATCAACGAGTTTGCTGAAGACGGGCTAATCAATATTCCTGCGCCTAGCGCGGTGGGAGATACGCTCGATATTCCTGATGGCTCAGTGCGAGGACTTGCTTATAACCTAGCGGTTGAAGTAGCGGCAGAGTTTGGTTTAGATCCGGCTCCGGTAGTTTTCGAGATCGCAAAAGAAACAAAAGACCGGTTAGAAAGTGAAATTACCCTTGATCTTTCTTTGAATGCCTCAGATTTAAGGTGGGCGCAGAAAAGTTACGAGGTCAATACTGATAGCGTATGAGAGCTTTAATCCCTTTAGAATCTAGCTATCAAAGCACCCGGCTTGACGCAAACAGACAGCAGACATTGAACCTTTATCCCCATACATTGAGGGGATATCGCCAAGTTCCGGGATACGTCACCTTTGCATCGTTTCAGGCTACAGGAGAAGCGATTACAGACAGTTTAGGTTCTGCTCTGACTGATTCATCGTCTGAAGCAATAACAGCCTCAGTCACGCCCGGAGGCGCAGACAGAGGATTGATTGCTGATGGGCCGAATGGACTTCTGTATCAGGTCACCGGATCGGCTTTGTATTCGATTGATCTGGCCGGATCTGCCAATTTCATAGGCGAAATATCAAATAGCCCGACTCCGGTAGTAATGGCAACCGATAGAAATCAGTTAATTATCTGCACTGGAGGAACGCCCGACGCTTATGTCTACACAGTCGCGGGAGGCTTACAGGAGATTAGCGATACCGATTTACTCCTAACAAGCAGCGTGGCTTTTTTAGACTCAAGATTTATCTATCAACAGCCTGATGGCTATTTTGTCGTTTCTGCGCTGAACGATGGCACAAGCATTGCCTCTTTAGATTTTGCACAAGCGGAGGCTTTACCAGATGACTTGTTAAGGGTTTTCTCTCAGGATCAATACCTTTACCTATTCGGACAAACAACGACTGAGATATGGTTCACAAGCGGCACAGGTAGGCCGCCTCTATCAAGACAGGCAGTCTTGCAGCAGGGCATTTGCGGAACTTACGCAGTCGATTCCATAGATGGAATAATTTATTTTATAGATGCAACCCGAAGGCCGGGCATGATTCAAGGAGAGAATTTTGCTCCTTTGTTTGTTCCTGCAATCGGTGAACAGTGGGCTTCATTTGATGAAAGTGATTTTACAAACGCAAGGGTATCAGCCTACTCCTTGCATCAGGAAAATTTCGTAGACTTTGTATTTCAAGATCAGGGCGAAATCTGGACGTACCATATCACCTCGAAAACATGGTTTGAAAAAGACTTTATTACTACTTCAGTCGTTCACGCTTTCAGTAAAATTCTTGCGGCTCATTCTGAAAATAAGAAAATCTATCAATTAGACTTCTCCAATTATCAGCAGGACGGCGCAAACATGACGAGGCGTAAAGACCTGCCTTTGATTAGCTCTGAAGTCCTGGATGTCGGTGGCGCAGATATGGTCATTGACCGACTGAAAATTCATGTAGATACCAGCACAACGTCAACCGTCACGCTGAAAGTATCAAAGAATCTAAGCTCTTTCACAACGATTAACAGCGCAAGCATCAACGGAAATAAAACGGCAGATATGAATTCGATAGGAAAATCAAGAGAAATTATTGCGAGAATAGAAACAACGTCAAATGCAAGAGTTGATATTCTGGACGCTGCCATTGACGCTCAAATTCTAAGAGGATGACATGGGACAATTAACTCAAACGACTACTCAGCTTCAGACAATCATAGATGATGCAGACGCAAGTAACGCTGGGAATACGTCTATCTCAGACGGCAGCGATACAACAGCAACAGCCTTAAAGAAGAGTGGGTTTTTTAGTCTTGGGGCTAGTTCGTCAAATGCTCCTTCAAGTGACCGATCAGTGGTAATTTCGGCGGTTAGAAATACCTCAGCAAGTGGTGAGATTAGATACGGCCAAGTCGTTTTAACGGAAAGCGCAGGGCTATATTGGGCTGTTGATGACGGCGGTAGTTTGTCAAGCTGGTCCCAGGCGATTGGCACAACCTCAACCCAGACACTGACAAACAAGACTCTTACCAGCCCGGTACTGACTACTCCTCAGATTAATGATTCGTCAGCAGACCACCAGTATGTATTTTCATCGGCAAATCTGGCCGCAGACAGAACGGTGAGTCTTCCGCTGTTAGGCGGCAATGACACGTTTGTTTTTGAGGCACACACTCAAACCCTGACGAACAAAACACTCACTTCAGCAGTTTTGAATACCGGAGTTAGTGGCACAGCAGTTCTAGACGAGGATAATTTTGCAAGTGACTCAGCGACGAAGTTAGCAACCCAGCAAAGTATCAAGGCTTATGTCGATGGTCAGGTAAGCGGAGTAACCGCCTCTAGCACTACGACATTTACAAATAAAACCATTACGGCAGCAAATAATACCCTTACGTTGCTTGCCACCGATATCAAGATCGGGGAAGACGATGAAACCAAGATTGACTTTGAAGATGCTGACAAAATTAACTTCTATGCTGGTAATGAAAAGCAGTTAATTCTTGAAGATGGAGTTTTGTATCCAGGAGCAGATAATATCATTGATCTTGGTAAGTCTGACAATGAATTCAAGGATGCGTATTTTGATGGCACGGTTACCGCAGATGCTTTTGCAGGGCCATTAACGGGAAACGTAACAGGTAATGCTTCTGGAACTGCTGCCACTGTAACTGGGGCGGCTCAATCTAATATTACATCGCTAGGGACTCTGACTACCTTAACTGTTGATAATGTCATTATTAACGCCACAACGATAGGGCACACTGATGACACTGATTTGATGACATTAGCAGATGGCGTTTTAACAGTCGCCGGTGAGGTCAGTATGACCACTCTGGATATTGGTGGAACTAATGTTACTTCTACGGCAGCAGAACTCAACAAGTTAGATGGAGTAGGCGTATTAAGACAAGCCGGGCTAGAAACAATCTATGTTCCTGCGGCTGCGATGTACCCGAATTCAACCAACGGATGCGCGGATTTAGAGCAGGTAGAATTAGCTAACGGCCCTGAACTAAAATGTTTAGATTTTGATGCAAGTTCTGATGAAAACGCACAGTTTACTGTTTGCTTTCCAAAAAGCTGGAACGAAGGAACTGTTACCTTCCAGGCTTTCTGGACAGTTACAGGAACTAACACCGGAACCGTAGCGTGGGGTTTGTCAGGTGGATCTATGGCAGACGATGCTTCAATCAATACTGCCTTTGGAACAAATGTAGTCGCTACGGCAAAAGCCTTTTCAGGAACATCTAACGACATGACAGTGAGTGCGGTAAGCGGGGCCGTCACCATAGCCAATGCTGCTGTAGATACTCAAACGTATTTCCAGATTATGAGAGATGTATCTGCTGACGATCAATCAGGAGATGCAAGATTGTTAGGTATTAAGCTGTTCTTCACGACTGACGCAGCTAACGATTCTTAGGGTTATTAAATGTTTGGCTATCGAGTATTAGGTTTTGGTGTAGGTAAAGCTCCTAGAGCACCATACACTGCCGAATATCTTATTGTTGCTGGAGGCGGTGGTGGCGGGAGTCAGCTAGAAGGATCTGGAGGTGGAGGCGCTGGTGGTGCTTTAGATAGCTCGTTCACAGCAACACCCCTTCAAGGATACACTATAACAATAGGGGCTGGAGGTGCAGCAGCACTTGGTCAGGGTAATTCAGGGGCCAATTCCAGCATCGACTCAACAGCAGCTACAGGGGGAGGCGGGGGATCGCCCGGAAACGCTGCTGGATCTTCTGGAGGCTCTGGGGGAGGGGGGGGAGGATCTCAACATAATAATGGAGCCGGTGGTTCAGGAACAAGTGGTCAAGGAAATGCTGGAGGAGCCGGTAGCACTGGAAAGAGAGGCGGTGGTGGTGGAGGAAAAGGCTCTGCTGGTTCAACCCCACCGGGAAATGGTGGTACTGGAATAGATTGGAAATCCTTGGGAACTTCTTATGCTTCCGGGGGAGGAGGAGCATCAGCCACGGCTAGCAATGGATCTGCGGCTGCTGGAGGAGGAACTGATGGATTTACCTATCCGGGACATGGAAGCCAATATGCGGCAAGCAACGCTGCTGCCAATACCGGAGGTGGAGCAGGAGGCACTAATGGAACCTATGGATCAGGTGGGGCAGGGGGTAGCGGAGTAATAATTATCAGATATGCTGGCGGCCAGCAAGCTACTGGAGGCACAATAACTTCTGCTGGAGGATACACCTATCACACTTTTACTTCATCTGGAACATACACAGGCTAAACTATGGCTCATTATGCAAAAGTAGTAGATGGAGTAGTGGAAACAGTCATTGTTGCTGAAGCAGAGCATATTGCAACTCTGGAAGGTACATGGGTAAAAACCTCTTACAACATGCGTGGTGGAGTGTATTACGACCCTTCAACATCAGGACCAGCAGCCGATCAATCAATTGTTAGTGGCGATGCAGCGAGAGAACGAAAGAATTATGCAGGAATTGGTTATAGATATGATGGGACAGGATTCTTTAATCCTGTTAAACCTTTTAATAGTTGGGTTTTTAACAACTCGACTTATCTTTGGGAGGCTCCTGTAGATCGTCCTGGTCATAATTTTGAGTGGGATGAAGCAAATACCAGGTGGGTTGAGATAACGTGAGCAAACTAGAATCCCACGAAAGAGAGTGTGCGCTGAGATACAAGAATATCGAAGAGCGACTTGATCGCGGGACAGAGCGGATGAATCGCATAGAAATGAGTGTTTACGCTCTTTACCCTTTTCTAGTAGGACTTTTCCTAGCCAGCAGATTCCTGGGGTAGCCCCTCATGTTCGCTGAACTGGCAGCGATTACCAGTGCCATATCAGCGATTAACAACACTATTGCAACCTTCAAAGAAGGTAGAGCCAATGCTCAGGATGCTGCCGCGCTCTTGGGCAAGTTCGGCACAACGGCTCAAAAACTAGACGATTGGGAGAAAAAGAAGAAACTTAAACGCCCTCTCACTCCTAAAGAGGCTATGGATCTCTCCATCAAACGCAGAGAGATCAAAACCATAGAAAGGAAAATCAAAGACCATCTGATGATGGCTGGGATGTCCGATGTTTGGCGAGATGCTGAACGCATACGAAAAGAATCAGAAAGGGACCATCTCCAGTACCTGAAGGACATTCACAAAAAGCGTAAAGAACGAAATCGTAAGTTGCAAGAAAGAGCTACTGCTGCGTTTATTATTATTTCCTTGTTATTTCTATGCTGGGCAGGTTGGTTTCTCTACGGGGCCATTACAGAATCAAGGCTTGATGCCGCAAAACAAAGGCTAGAACAGGCAAAAGAAAGACAACGGAATATCAGAAAATGCGGTCGAATTAAATGCTGACAATCGCGTTTCTTCTCATTGTTGAAGTAGACAATGAAATCGTTAGCGATCCGCGAATGCTCTGGCGGTCAATATATAATTGCCAAGAGTATGCTTCAGCGATAGAAATGGGAAAATGGTCTAGAAATGATCGTCCACATTATCGACAGGAAAAAGTTACCGCATATTGCGTTCCAAAAATGGTCGATAAAAAAACAGTGCTATTTCAATGACAACGAGAATTTTAAGAGATCCGAAAGCAGTCAGGGTCAACCCGGAAGCAGAACCGCTGCGCCAAGTCGTAATAGACATGTTCTCCTTGGTGAAGCCTTTTTACTCAAGACAGACAGCAGCCTACACCACAACAGGGGAAGCTGCCCTAGAGATAGTTGAGGTTGATAGTTCAAGTACCGTGGTCGTCAGTCTCCACGTTTCACCAAAGGACGGACAACAAGTCATAGTGAAAAGAATGGGAAGTGGGGCCGTGACCGTAGCTACAGCAGGAGCCGAATTGATAGATGGGTCAGCGAGTAAATCCATTGCAAGCCAGTATGATGCCTTGCGAGTTGTTTATCTGGATGCTTCTGGAGAGTACATCGTAATATGAGTGAACGCGGATCTCCAACGCCAAGAAATAATCGTGCAGAAAATTGGGCTTCAGATATTAGTGAAGCCGAAAAAAAAGGGCAGATTGATTTTGATGCTGATCTTTTTGAAGCTGGGCTGCAAGCAAATGACGCACAAATGCAACGCCTTTATCTTGAAAAAATGCTTTCTGATTGGGAAGCCGGAATAGGAGAAATAAATAATCCTTTTTATGTCGGCGAAGAACGCTGGCAAGACATTGAAGGAAATGATCTAACGGCAAAACAAGAAAAAATGCTAGCTTGGGAAGCCGCGTTTCCTGAAACCTATTTAATTCTGAAGCGCATATTTGGCGAAGATATGGAACGCCAGACTAGCCGAGACAGCTTTCAGGAAACATACTCAGAAACAACAGGAACCGAGTTAAAAGAAAACGAATATACAGAGTGGCTAAAAGACTCCGATCTTTCCGATGACTTAAAAAGAACTGTCTGGAGTGCGCTAGAGCGCGGCGTAAATATTGAATCAAATAGTGACGGCGTTGTTGATAAAGCATCTGTTTTGGAGCAGGTTTTCGGGGATTCCTGGGCAGAGTTGCCGGAAGAAACATTGCGAAAAGTGCTTTATGGGTTGAGTGCCGACGATGGGCAACCCATTCAATATCCCGAAGGAGATCCTAGAAACGAAGATGCTGATGTAGGTGAGCAGCCTACGGAAGTTGATGAAGAAGGCGACGCTCCACAAGAAGATCCACCGGAAGAAGAGCCTCCACCACAAGAAGATCCGCCACAAGAAGATCCACCGGAAGAAGAGCCTCCATACGACGATGAGCCTCCATACGACGATGATCCTTTTCCCAGAGAAGGGCCGCCAGAAGACCAATCTCCTTTTCCTTTTCCACCAGACGATCCTCCACCAGACGATCCTCCACCGGAAGAAGATCCAGAAGACGAGGAAGATGAACTTCCTCCAGATGAGGATATTGACCTTCCTCCACAAGATGGCGGTCCACCAGATGAAGATGATCCACCACCAGACGATCCAGAAGAAGAAGCTCCAGAGGCTCCTACGGAAGAAGGACCGGGAGATGGAGAAGGACCGGGAGATGGAGAAGGACCGGGAGATGGAGAAGGACCGGGAGAGGAAGAAGGCCCCGGAGAGGAACCAACAAATCAGGAGCCTCCCGGAGAAGCTCCACCGGAAAATCAACCAGAAGCTCCACCGGAACAAGATCCTTCAGGAGAAGACGAGTTTCCAGAACTACCACCACCCGCAGATGCACCACCAAGCGGAGGAGAAAATGACGATGACGAGGAATCAATAATGTCAAAGATCGGAGATTTTTTTAAAGACATCTTCACCGAAGGAATTGGAGGAGCCGCAGCGCAAGCTCTAGGAGGAAGCGCATCAATTAGCAATATTGTAGACGTTGCGGCTGCCGCAGCGATTGATCGAAAAGCGCAAGAGTATTATACCGATGCGTTGCGAGATGCCTCAGATCAGGAACTAGCCTTTTTAGAAAGCATGATGGCTCGTCAAGAAGTGTTTAGGCCGTTTTATAACGTAGGCACTGGCGATAAAGCTCCGTTTACTGGTTATCAAATAAACAAGCTCAGAGATTTAGTCAACAGAGAACCTGATTTTCCTGACTCAAGGAGGATAAGCCCAGAGGTTGACATTCTGCCCTTAATTGAAGAAGCAGCAGCAATCGAGGCGATTGACCCGACAGTAAATCAAATCAACGTCGCTGATATGCTTTTGGGATTAGATACCGGAGAAATCCCGGAAGCAATGAGGACAGACGTAAATTTAATTGATCCTTTCAATCCTGAAGATCCTGCCTTACGATTCTTGCAGGATGAAGGTAGACGAGCCATTGAAAGTAGTGCTGCTGCCAAAGGGCGATTAAATACAGGAGGGACCCTTGAAGAATTAAGCAGACAAGCTATTGGCACTGCCGCTCAATACGCAGGAGACTTAGCCGACATTGGGAGGGTTCAGGACGCAACTCGGTTGGACGCAGATCAACAGTTCTATACGCAGTTACTTGGTTCAGGCAGAGAAGGATTAGGTCGGGAAATGGATCGGCTAGGAGCTATTTCAGACGCTCAACGATTCCAGGACGATCAAGCTCTTCAGGCAGATTTGCGAAGATTTGAGTCTGAGGCTGACAGAGTAGGCGAACAGTTTGATATGTCACGCTTTGCCAACCTGGACGCGATGTCGAGAGATCAAACGCTCATAGATCAATTAACCGGACTTGTGGACGTAGGGCGAATTGGTGCAGAAGGACTGACGGGGAACACTTCAACTTTTTCCGACCTCGGAGGCGGCATTTACTCGGGGATGGGCGATCAAACAGCATATGAAGGGTTAAAACGAGGAGATCGATTTTCAAACATTGTTGGCGGTTTGTTTGGAACTTAAAGGAGCAAGATAAAATGGCAAACAGACTTCAAAGAATCATGGCGATGGATCAGATGATCCAGAATCGTAATATGCCTCAGACCGGCACACAAAACATTTTTGATCCGACAAGTGGTCAATTTGTAAAAGTCGAATATCAGACTGATCCGAATTTCAAAGGGCGCAGAACTGTTATGACTCCCTCTGGCCCTCAAGTGTTACCGGGTTACCAAGGAGTAGAAAACCCCTATCGACAACTAGGTCGAGGAGCAAGAAATCTACTAGGCAACTTGTTTAATCGTGGACAGCGACGAAGGGCAAACAGAAAAGCAGATCAATCTTTGCAATCTCAAGAAGATATTTTGCGAGAGCGTTATCGTCAGGCTGGCCCAGATGGACAGATGAATACCGAGGACGATATTTTGCCTGAGTTGGTAACGAAAGCTCCGACAGCCTCCCCGATTGAGGTTAAAGACAAAAAAGGGGAAATAACGTTCACTCAGGAACGATTCCCAGGAATGTTCGAAGAGGCAGGAAGTTACGAAAACCGAATCAACCAGTTGATGGAAAATCAAGGCATCAGCAAAGTAGAGGCAGAGCAAAATCAAGCAGACGCAATCAGTCGAGGAATGGATTTAGACAATTCTGGTTATGTCGATGACTCGGAAGCGTTTGCATTCAACAACCCGATGACGGCTGGACAACCTCTTGAGATTCCTGCTTTCCGAAATGAGCAAGAAGAGAAATTAAGAGAGCTAGAGGAAAAAATCAATCGTCCGATTATGCGTGGCCCTGCGCCCCTGCCTACTTTTGACATTTCTCAAATGTCGAGGGGACAAGTCAAATACGGTGATCCAAAAACATTTACTTTACCTAATGGAGATTTAGCAGTTTCAAGAACTGTCACAAGAGGAAATCAATCAGGATTAGAAATCATAGATCCGAGTAGTGGCAGAGTAATTTTTTCAAACGCTCCCGGTACAACAAGCTCTCAAACTAGCAGCGCAACTCCACAAGCTAATCCGTTTGCTAAAAAAATGGATCGTGAAATAGACTTTGATGCTGCTGTTTTGTTGCCTAAAGACGAACAAGAAAAATATTTAGATCCAAGTATTTCAGACGCAGAATTTGAAAGATTAAACAAAAAAGCAAAAGTATTATTAGCTAAAACACCTAAAAAAGAAAAACCAACTGAAGGGATGTTAAACTCAAAAACAGCTTTTACTCAAATGACTTTAGCGGCTCCGACTTTGAAAAGGTTAGAGCAAAACGCAAAGCTAATGGAACAGTTAGGTGGTTTTTCAGGGGCAATGGCAAGAAACTTTAGGTCAATGGCTGACCCAGATGAAAGGCTTTATCTTCAAGCAGCAGATGCTTGGATAAGGG
>Ga0315315_10000431_pt1 | contig 34708 bp, 29 predicted proteins | sample M140m3416metaG_FD_203699 | JGI IMG/M metagenome (GOLD analysis project Ga0315315, IMG submission 203699) | Ammonia-oxidizing marine archaeal communities from Monterey Bay, California, United States - M1 40m 3416 | ecosystem: Environmental > Aquatic > Marine > Intertidal zone | place: USA...
ACCCTTCGCGAGTTAATTAACGTGCGGCAGCTGGCGGAGGCCAACACTACCAAACCGTTATCTACTTGGTGGCAAATGTAACAGAACCTACACCCTCTGCAGCGATGACGGTTTCATTTACACCGGAATCAATTTGAGACCGTTCTGATCCGCCACGTACCAGCCAGCCAGTTTCCAAGACGGCAGCAGAAACCAGTGGCGTAGCCAGCCGGTTTCCAAGTGCTCCCGCTCACACCAGAATACCTAGTAAGGGATGCCACGCTCTCAGACGTGACGGGACCCAACGCCCCACGGATCTCACGAATCGCCACACTCCAAGCACACGTTCAGTCGGTGAAACTCCAACTCGGTGTCGTCCATCTTGCGGATGGGGGGCTTGCCCTGTAGAAGCCGAGTGAACTGAAGTCCGATGTTGGTGGCGCCTGTCTTGTCACGATTCTGAAAAAGACCACACCCCTCGTGTTGGCACACGCGTAGCCCTCTTATCTCCTTGCCTTTCTTGGTCTTCAGCGTCGGGTGCGCACCACAGAGGCCCATGCACCGGACGCAAGTCTTGGACGTGAAGTGCTCCGGCGTCGGAGCAACCACGAAGTGAAGCGCGAGCTTCTTCATCAACCCCACGCCGATTGCGGGAGGGTTGCCCTTGTTGGCCACCGCGTTCGGCCTGCCTGCAACAAGACCCCACGCTCCGTACGCCAGCACCACCTGTCGCTCGTCGTCCTTGGAGTGCATGCTCGACAGCCGGTTCACCAAGTCGGCTTCCGACTTCTGCGCCTTGATCTTGCGCTTGCGCCGTCGGTCTCGGTGGTGTAGCTCGTCGTAAAACTCCTGGATCGCGGGAGTGCTCCTCAGTGCCGACCGCCGTGCCGCGGCAAACTTTGCGAACTCGTCGAGGCTCGGAGCCTTCGAGTTGAACAGCGACAGGTCCTCCTCTTCGGCTGTCACGGCGTACGGCCTGGTGCGCCGCGCCTCGTCCATGTACTGCCGCGTGCGCAAGTCTCTCTGTCGCTGCGCAAGAGTGTACCGGACAACGGGTGCATGCTTCGGGTCGTCCTGGTCCACGGCCACGACCAGCTCCTGCTTTCCCGGATCGATGCCGATGGTGTGGACATCTTCGGCGCGCGTGACGGCCTTGAGGGCGTCGATGGAGTGGACGCCGCGCAGCGGCATGGACGCCAGCTTGGCAGCCTTTGTCTTCTTACTACCGGGCGTCTCCATGTTCAGATGCAAGCTCACGCCGTCGGTGGTGAAGGCGAACGCGAAGTGGTGTCTGCGACGGACCCCGGCCGCTCGGAGATCGAGTACCTTGTTGAACACCTCGGCCTTCTCGTGCACCAGACTCGGGTCGTCTCGCCTGCGCTTCGGTGCCCTCCCCGACGGCCCGGCCGGCTCGGAGTTGAGGTTGACCCCTTGGTTCTTCTTGGCCTTGGCCGCCGCGTACGCACACTTCAGCCCGAGCAAGTCGTCCAACACCTTCTTGTCGAAGCGCACGTGGCCTGGAACGCGCGAGCGGCGCAGTGGGAAGAGCGCCAGCGCCTTCCGCCCGAGTTGGTGCTGCTTGGTGCTCATCGTGTACATCGCGGAGATGAACCTGTGGGGCCGGGCTTTGAGGTGGTAGAGCAGCGGCTTGTCCTTCCAGTCGACGACGGCGGCGTCTATGCCGAGGCGTACGCGCTCCTGGTCAATCCATTCGTGGTACGACGGCGGGCTTCTGCGCGACGACGTCGGGTTGCGACAAAGATCTTCTGCAACCTGAAGGAGCGCGAGCTTGCGCTCTTGCTTCTGCTTTTTAATGAGCTTGTCGTGGTCCTCCCTGTCCATGGCAAAACAAGACCTGACGTACGAGAGAACTCTCTTCTGGAAGTGCATCCACACGTTGGTCGAGCCTACGGCGGCCAAGTTGATGCACTCGTAGGTCAGCGCTTGGGTGATGCCGGTGCGATTCTCGGCCGTGAACGTCCCGCACATGTGTTGGTCGAAGACCGCTCGTACACCTTCATCAATGCTAGACAGGCGCTTGCCGGTCGAGTTGGATACCACGTTGTAGGCATTCAGCAGCCAGTTCTGGGAGAAGATGGACTCGAGTCCCGTGCCGCCGTGGTTCTCTATGCGGTCTCGGATGTAGAGGTTGAGCAATTCTGTCGCGTAGAGAGTGCACCGGTGTACGCGTACGACGGCGTCTCGAATGTGCTTGACGTGGTCGTTGTCTGGCGTTGCCTTCTTGAGGCTACACGCCACTGTGTATTCCCTCCCGGGGTCGGGCGCCATGATAGTAGTGGGATCCACCGGCGCCGGTGCGCCGATGTTCCCGTTCACTTGGTGAAGACTACAATATTTTCATATGTCGTTCGGTTCTATTGTCACGTACATCGAGATATGCGGCGCCGATCAACTTCTGTCGACGACTTCAATCCTCAAGCTTCCTGTTTTGAAAAAACCACTGCCGCTAAACTTTGCATTTTGCTTCTCGTAAATTTGAGCATTTTCTCAGAATGTCCGCACTTTGGACATTTGTGCTGCCCGTATTGGGCATAGTTTTTGGTGCAAAAGACACATGGGTCAGCAAACCATATGCCAAAATTCAAGTCATCGCCAAGGGTCCCATCGCACCCGAACTCGTGCGGCTGCATGTCATCGAACTCAAGGAAACTGCAATCATGCTTCTTAAAAGCAGGGGTGCAATTGCGCCCATAGACGACGACAGTCTCAGTGTTGAAATCAAACGCACACAGCTCGCAGATGACGAGCGTTCGTCGATCCAGACGTCGATCATAATGTCCATGACGGCAGCGGCAGTGACTGTGATGTACTGAGATTGGCAAAAATACAATGTTTTACATGCGTTACATGCGTTACATGCCTTTAACTTGTACATCAATGAACCACATCCTCGCACGTCTCTTGTGGAAAGACGACAACGTGCGAACAGCACGTCCCATCGCGCACAGTGTACTGAAAGACCATTCCTCCATCTTTCTGAATCTGCAGCGTCTCGCCTGGCACGACTTCAAAAGGCGGCGTGTATCCCAGTGGGTACACATTTGACACAGACAGTGAATCGTCCTCTAGGCTATGCGACGTCTGAAACCACGGTTTGTTATTGTGCAGCACGAGGTTGAGGCAAACGGTAATATTTTGCCAGTGGGGGTGGGTCTTGTGGGTGCGAGTGCGGCGTGCCATGTGTGGCACCAGCGATGTCAACGATGTCACATGAGCCTGGCGTTAGCGCGGCCAGTGTAACGCAAATCACACCGGTTCCAAGGGCTTGAATGGCTGATTGTATTTGACCTCGCCTTCCTCGAATTCGCCACCACAACAAGCACACTTCACCTGCTTTTGCGAAAACATCTGGCAAATGCTACACGGACTACAAAAGCACGAGAAGCAGAAATCCCAAGCACAACTGCCTTCGATGTTTTCATCACTGCGAATCTTTTGACGCGCAGAAAACACCAATGCAAATATAACCGCAATCGATGTGACCTGAATGAACAGTGCAACTGTCGGAAGTTGCGCGAAGATCACACTTAAAGCAAAAATCAGCATGAGTAGAGTAAGCGTCCCGATATAAGTCCAACTCATCCTTCCTCGCTGTGATTTCTTTAATCCCGAAGCACCCGATAAATCATAGATTTGCGCAACAGCACATGGCGTGCACCACGTAACGGCGCAGCAGATTGGCAAGTCAGAACAGTTCGTCAACCACCCGCAGATGCCTGTGCGCCACGACTTCTTCTCTTCGTTTTCTTCAAAGCCGTCGCCCACAGGTGCAGACAAAGGCGCAATATCTTGAAAGGTCCATTTCTCTTGCATCTGAATGATAGGTGTACTGGTCGTCTGTTGGTAGTGCTTGCCACAACCTACCATATCAACGACTTCTGTACGAAAAGCGCTTGCGCGCTTGCGTGCTACAGAAGGTACTCTTGGTCTGTCGGTTGGTCTGTCGCTAAGTTGATACAAGTAAGAAACACAAAACTTAACACCCCTCCTTCCTTTCTTCCTCTATCCCGTGTTTCCCAAGGGTTTCCGGGGCGATGAAGCTCGCGACTACCACGCTGACCTTTGTTTTTGCCTTGCCCCCGCATGTATCGTCTACATCAAACAGTCGCTCAAGGGAGTTTCTGTAAGAATGCCTCCTCTAACACCATGCAGAACTGGTGAACAACGCTGATCTTATGTGTGTTGTTCGCAGGGCGACGTCATCGTGCTGGAGGAAGCGGTAAGATGCCTTCCTCCACCATCATGTCTGTGTAGCGGAATGAAGGAGATACTGACCGTTCCCTCTCCTTGCTCGCAGGCATACTGCGAAGCGGGTCCGCCTTCTTGCGCGCCCACGTAGCCTTGAGCTTTGCTATGCGGGCTGTTTACTTATGCTGTGTGTTCGAAGGTTTGATCTCGGAGGTAATTGTGCCTTTGCTAAGGTACGTTTGTATCTCTCCCTGGCACCCGGCTTGGCGTGGTTGGTCCCGACTGACGCGTTTCTTGTTGTCCGCAGTATGCAGTCCTCCTGTTTGCTGTACGCCGCTCGCCCCATCGTCGTTGTCTCCCAGCACACACAGCTGTTAGCTAGGCGGGAGCTTATACATTCGTGTCTCTTTCCAGGTGCATTTCGACACTCCTCGAGTCTGGGAACCGTACGTTTTTCGACCAAACACACACACGTGTCGACTTTTTGCTCACACCTCGTCTGCATGCGCGCAGACTACAGTACGCTCCTCTTCACGCTGATGCCTTGCTTGATTATTGTTCTGTTGCACACGCGTCGCCCACTGGAGATTGGACACGCAATCCTTCCCCAGGCAAGATGTTCGAGCTTACCGACTCCATCGGCAACAAGCTCTTTGAAACGATCTCCATCACCCTCGTATGTGGTACGTAGTCCCGCTACACCGTGTACTTCACGCACTACTGACTAGTTGTGTGCTGTGCGCAGACGATTGTATGCGGACCGAGCATCCCGAGAAGGTGTGTGTGTGTGTGCCCTCTGCCTGCCAGTCGCCACGTGTGTGTTATTGACATTTTGTTGTTGCTCGCGCAGTGCACTCACAAGCTTGCGGAGTATGCCGCTTTGGAATACTAGTAGTTACAGACAAATGAGCCCATTCTCAGCGACGTGTACGTGTACGTGTACGTGTGTGTTGTCTGTGTCATGTTGCGCAGGATGCCGCGCTGGCTTTCATCCCAAAAGATGGAGGTCGTGCGCTCCCTCCTGGTACGCGCCCCCACTTAACCACCACATGGTATTGCTATCTGACACAACATCATCTTGTGCAGGCGGACGACCCCGCGATGCTTCTTAGGTACAACCACTCGCACCACGATGACTTTTTACACTGGTCAAAGACTTACATCACACTCTCGTGCGCACAGGGAGTCGATGGGTGTGTCGGCCGACTCCCAGGCCAAGGCCTTCCCCTCCGGGGACGTGGAAAACTTTTTCAAGAGGATTTACAACGACATACCAGTGGATATCATGTGTCCGATATCAGATACCAACACCAACCACATCGTGATAGCCGTCGACCCTTCGGGTGGAGGATCTAGCCAATTTGCAGTCTTCTCACTTGTGCAGTTGCCCACCGGTACAATCATGGTGCGCCGCCCTGAAATTGCCAAGATCCTCCCCTCGCCACATCTCCGTCAGCATCGCAGCGAGTATAACAAACGACCCAGGGCTTTGGCAATTATCTTTGAAAAACCGTGGAGTCAGAAAAGGGAGCACGCGCTGCTTCAAATCTATGGCCAACTCGGCATCATGAGATTCACTGCATTTCCAATGGTTGCAAGTTTCGTTTTCAGTCGCGAGGGCGTAGAGCAGCATCGCACGCTTGCATGTGACACCAGTCCGCGTGGCCCTCATATCGGAAATTGTTCCGACCTCAAGAACGGCTTGCCTGCACGGCTCGTTATCGCCGTAAATGTTTGGCATCAGCTCAAGCAGTGCAAACAGATGGGCGTTGATTCCTGCTGCAATTTTCAGCATATCGTTTTCGTCTCTTTCCCACAGCGGAGTTCCGAGCAACAGCGTGCGCAAACTCGGTTGCTGACGTGCCATGTTTGTGTGTGTGTGTGTCTGTAGTGCACTGGAGCCGATGCTCTTCGCACGAAAGGTGTGCCTGTGATCATGCCTTTCATATACACTCCCAGGATAGCGACGCCGTCTACTGTATGCTCGCAGACGTCAGAGAGACGCACAAGTTGGTCATTAGACACATCCACCAGGCGAGGCAGATTCCTGGTCTTGAGGACGCGACCGCCGTGCTCGTCCTGGAGAGCAACCTCGCGTGCGTGTCCGCCCCCATACACGCACTCGTGTATATGCACACATATCTTGGTTTGTTTTAATGGCACAGGTTCGAGGCGCAGCACCTCATGCATGCCATGAACATCAACAACGTGCGACGCTGGGTTGCATTGTCCGAAGGCGCGGGTGGAACAGTGGGATGGCTGACCGTACGCCACTACCACATTACCGCACTAACCCAAAACTCGTCTGACACCCCATCCCCGTGGTTGCGCACAGACCAACGAAAGGAAAGAGGTAATATTGCTGGTGTCATCTCTCGCCAATGTCATTGAACGACACGCTTTTGTGACGGTTGTTTACAGGCTATGTGCTTCCAGCTTCGCGACGCCCTCCGCGTTGGTTGCATTGGCCTCTCGAAGCACTTCTTCACACTTACTATGGAAAAGCGCGAGATGCTTAAAATACTGGAAGACGAGATGCGCAACTTCTGCATTCTTGTGGAAGCGCCGAAAACACCGTAAATGCTCCTTCCACGCCTCCCTAACCCAACCCCCTCTAAGCTATTGTTACACCTTGTTGCAGGTTCGGAAAAGTAAAGAAAACATACTCGGGCAAGGTCGGGGGGCGCAACGACGACGTGGCGATTTGCATGCAGCTTGCCATCACGGGCATCAGGTGAGTGCACAATCTTCACGGCACTCACAACTTCGTAACTCACGAATGTGTTTGTTGCTTTCACAGGACGTTCTACCAGTCCGACAAGTACCAGAACTTCCGCCCGACACTATGAGCACCACGACAGAAGATGGCACGACAACGATCAAAACAGCTTCTGTAACAACTGCGCCGCGTCCCGCGTGAATTTCGGATACCGCAGCTTCACCGCATTCGGGCCGATTTTGAAGGCGCCGCTGTTCGGGTCGGCATTGACGATCTCGGAGAGGGCCACAAAGGCGTAGCCGCCAGTCTCCTGCGAGAGCTTGGTCTTCATGCGCTTGCTGAGATTCCAGTTCGAGCGATCTTGTCCAAAGAGCGCGTTCTCCGCCGTCTGCGCATCGGTCTCGACCAGAATGACCCAGCCTTCATTCTTACTGGGCTGATTTTTCAGTCGCAACAGCGTCATCTTGCCAATGGAGTTTGCAAGCATCGTCCAATCCGCGCCCACCTCCTCGTTGAACTCGCGAAGCGCCGCGAACATCACAGAATGGTCGGTGGCGTCGGTCTGTCCGCCAGGAGGTCCCCAGCTGTCATTGTGGTTCGTCTCTTTGACAAGAAGGAGAGCTGGGCCAACATTCTTGCTGCCCACCTTCATGGAGGTCGTGACGAGGTACACCTGGCCGGAGCCCTTGCCCATTGGTGGAGGCGCACCAATCGAGCTCGTTGGAAAGGAGGAGTCGAATATGGACACGGGGCGCGGCAGCATCTCTCCACAGTTTCTTTACCAGTTGTGTATCAAACAATAGCTTATCGAGTACATACTGTATTTTTCACGAAAACAAAGGCTCTCTCTCACTCGCCTCCCCGCGCACGGGCATGACGTGGTGGCGTGCCACAGCGGCAAGCTTGTGATCTGCCAGCATTGCGTCGATCGCCACCTCGCGATTGTAGCTCAGCCGACGACTGCGTTTAAAACGCCTGTAGATCATTAGCGCAATGCCCGATCCGATTGGCGCGCACACGAGCAAAGAAAGTGAAACCACAATCGCAACAGCAGAAAACAACAGTCCGCCGAGCTGCGAGAGACCGCACACGATTGCCGCGCCTCTTTCCATTCCGGTGGCATTGGACATTCCCGAGCGCCCAAGGTTGCTCAGCGCGTCGAGACCTTCCGCAACACGCAAAACTGCGGCAAATGGCGCTGTCGTGATCGCGTTTTTCGCCCAGTCTTCACCAAGTCCACCGAGAACCGCCTTGACGTTGCTGGCTTTGCACGCCCGCTCGAACTCAAGGGAGTCAAAGTCGACGTTCTCAACGCCGTAGTATTGTCTGAACAACTCCATCTTCGCCGGGCCGGTTGGTATCATTGGAGCGCACATTTTGTTCGATCTGTGGAGTTTAATTTCTGTGCCGTCGCCAAAGCCACCACCAGGTCCGGTGTCGTCCGGGTTGTACAAGAAGCACAAAAACACGTCTGCAAATGTGGGGCAAGTAGGGTGGTCAGTGTGTATGTGTTGATGAGAAATGAGCTGGAGTAAAGCGCACCGTAAACGACGTAGCGGACGATCTCGCGAAACCACTGCACACCTCCAACTGTAGCCGGATAGCTCGAGTATCGGTTTGAAATGCTTGTTCCCATGAGCGGCACGGTGGCGGCGGCTCCGAGCACAGATTCTGCAAGCTGGCGCATGCGTGAACGCGTGTGGTGATTTCCGGACTCTAAAGTTTCCAACACAGCGTCGATGGGATCGCCTCCTGCAATGCTGGCTCCAATCGCCGCCAGAAAAGCGGAGTGTTGAATATCGGGCCCGTCCTTGCGCGGAGTTGCCGATGCCTCTTCCATGCGCCGCGAGTGCACAAGTCGGTTGGATTCAGATTTGTGTCGATTAGTGACCCAAGCATGCAGCGTTCGAAGCATGTTGCCCAGACGCGAGGGGGGCGCATTCAAATCTAAAATAGCAACCCCGGTCTTGTGATTTTCGAGCACGGGGCCGCTCGGAAGATGGCCGGTTCTCTGGACGTGGTCGAGTGTGTAGTCGTGACGCTCGACCAGCTTTCGCGACGCGCTGTGTGCATCGGCAAGGACTTGCCGCCAGTCCACTGCTCCCGCAATCCAACCATGCGCCTCAACGTGCTCCTTTGGTGTTGTAAAACCAACGTTCTCCGCGGCAATCCTACGCCCATTGTGTGTGGGCTTCTTGGCACTGACGTGTCGCGCAAGCCTGTCGTCGACTGCCGAATAAAATGACTCGATTGCGCTTTCGCTCAGCCTGCGCTTGACGACTTGTGGTGTCTCTGCCCTTTCGCGCTCCGCCTTTGCGACAGTTCTCATGACATCTTGACCGCGCTGGACAATGCCGCCCAACGAATTGGCTGATTGCACCAGAGTGTTGACGACGGAACCGTCTGAGCTGACCACTGCCGCGATAGTGTCACCCATGACGGAAGAGGATGAAAGTGTTTTCGGTTGATATACTTGTGGCATGAGCGATGACGCGCGGCTGCGCTCCGCGGTCTTGTGGACGTCGCGCACAAAATGAGAAACGTTTGTCATCCAATTTGCGACCGTCTTCTTCACCTTTCGCGTGCTTTTGAACGCACCATACGCAGAAGACGAGGGTTTGATTGCCAACGGCGTTGTGCCAGATGCGGTCGAATCAGTGGAGGCGGCGGCGGTCTCTCGTACCGCTGTGCGTGCGTCTTTCAGCGCACGGCCTCTGGGATGTGAGCTTTGTCGCAGCGCCCGTCGCTGCCCGGCAGGACTGGCTTCTTCCGTCCTCCGACGCTGCTCCTTGAGTTTTGCAGCCGCGGCGGCAAATTCTGGTGTGCTTTTAAAGTTGGACATTGTGGCAGACGCCGTGCTTGCGACCTTGAACGGCTGCGCAATCATCTTGGCGATACTCAGCCCATACTTGTCAAGTTCGTTGTTGACTGTATCTTTGGAAATGCCGTGCTTGTCTGCGATGTGGTTGACAAGCGAGGCAGCGACACACTCGGTCTCGGTAATGCTCCTGTCCTTGCGCTTCCCTCCAGGACTTTCCGACCTGCAGCGAGGGTCGGAGTGAAGATGTGGTGCGACGACGTCTACGGCAACGCGCTGCTCCACGCTGAGTTCTACGTGCCCCTTTTCGTGCATGCGCCTCAGAATGTGCCCCATGCGCTGGTTGGCTTGCTGCTTGAACACATTGTGGCAGAATTCCTTCTTACATGTCTTGATGCCAGTCTTGCGACTAACACGGCAGCAAGATTTTGACACGCCTTCTTCGAGCTTTCGGATGCGCTCCGGTCTATCATCTGCCATGGATTGACGGAGTCTTCGCATCTTCTCTGCGTGCGGGCCCGTGTCGCTGTTGAGACCGTAGTTGTGTGCAAACCACTTGGTGCAATTCGACTTCTTCATGGCGATGCAATCGAAGCAAGACGTACTGCTTGTTTTTTCGTCCAGCTCCGCCCACAGAAGAGCCGCGGCGCGGCGCGAGTCAAAGGCAACGCTCGGGTTGTGTATTCTTTCTTGGCATACGGTTGTAGTCAGGTTGAGCATGTCGAGGGACAGCCTGGCCATTTGCTTGGCGTTTATGTCCCTATGTGCTTGATCGTGGTCCACGCCTTCTTGCTTTTCAAGAGGATCCTCGTCGTGGCCATGCTCCTCCGCCTTTGGTGTGGCGTGTTGGCTTTTGGCGGTGCTGTCTTCCAACAGTCGCCTTTCGAAAAGCCGCGTTTGGTTTTGCTGATACACCTTTACACCGTCGATGCGTAGCATCCTTGCGCTCTCAAAGCTGCGCACGTACACGTACCTCCCCTGTGAGTCGAAGCCGTCTTCCGTGCATCTCAGAAGTACGCTATTGCCAACGACCGACGTCGAGTTGATGGTGGCACACCGCGTGCCATAGAGTGCAAGGTTTCGCGAAACGTACACATCCAGCCAGCCAACGTCGAAAAAATCTCCTACGGTGGCTGCCAGTCGCCTAGCTCCTGAGCACTCGCGGCTACCACAATCGGTGACGTCCTGTGCAACAATGACAGCACATGCGTAAGTGTGCTGAGCGAGAATGTTATGTTTTACATGCTAAGCTCGCATACCTTGCCGTAGTCGCACACGTTATTTTCAGGCTCCGCGTTCACCTTGCCGTTGACAGTGGACGGAGAGCCGTCCTCGCCTGCGCACAACGAAGTACTTGGTTAGTGTTATACACTCACTAGTGTGTGGTGGTGGTGGTTCAAATATCGCAATCGCACATATTCCGTTGTTGGAGTGGTACACGCTGTTGATCAAGCCACCGGCGTCGTTGCACAAATCGTTGTTTATAGCAGTGCACGCAACCGGTGGAGGTGTCGGAAGGCCTGGTGGAGGAGGTGATGGCTTCGGGGGCGTTGGTGAAGGAAACGGAGGCGCTTTCGGTGTAGGGGGCTCGAGAGGAGGTGGACTGTTTGGTGGCGAAGGTGGAGCAGGCTTGATCAGCACAATCTCCACTGCGTAGATGTTGTCAAACTCGGCTCCTAAGTCGAGCATAATCCACTGCGAGTGCGACAAACGCACAACATCCATCTGGTTAGTGCCAATGTGTGTGTGTGTTAGGGTTAGGGTTATGGTGGCTCAAGGGCAATAGCATACCGGATGTTCTGCGTCGAGTGCGACACAAGGGGTGTTTTCACCGGCACCGTCGGTGCAATGCGAAAGGCGATCGGCGTCGCTGGAGGCTTGTGGCATCTCGTCGTCGTCGAATCCACCCGCCGCATAGACTGCCGTCGGCATTAGGTACGTCATGGCCGCTACCGGTGGCATGGGTGGCGGCGATGGACCGGGCGGGAGATGTATCAGCGCTTGGAATCTGTCGGCGTCTGTAAAGGCACAAAACGAAAATGAGGACAGGAGTATGATTGGGAATGTGAAAATGGCAAAATAGTGAGTGTTGATCTTACCATAAGCGCACAACTGTGCAAAAAAACCCGCACATGAAGACGTCTGCGACGCGTCGGGCTCCCGCGATCCGTCTTCTACCGCCCAGGCAACCTGCGTACACAAACAAACAGAGAGGGAAGCAGAATCAGCTGGAATTTCTAGGCACGTGAGTTGCATTAGAACGTACACATGTCGGATGGCAAAGCGACTGCGAAGCAATCTGCACCAGCGCTGGAGGGCTTGGAGGAGCAGGTGGCGGATGTGGCGGATGTGGCGGAGCGGGTGGGGAAGGCGGTGGATGTGGTGGAGGTTGCGGAGGGTGTGGTGGTCCAAGCGGATGAGGAGGCGAACTCGGCGGAGGTGGTGGTGGGCTTGGAAGTGGCCTAGGTGGTGGACCTGGCGGATCAGGTCCGTTCGGGGGCAGCGGAGGAGATGGCCCGTTTTCAAGTATGACTCTGCCAGTCTTGGCCACGCGCATGCTGGAGCACGTTTCCGGCAAAGACTGGAGGGGGTTTGTGTTGACCCATGCGACGAAGTCGTCGATCGTCGACTGTTGGGGCGTCGTGAAAGTGCAAGACAAGACACTGGATTGGTCAAACTCGGCGCATGCTGACACATCAGTAAGTGCGTACGCGACCGGTTCTACAGTTGCCACGATTTGCGCAGAGAGTGGAGCACATCGCTCCTGGGCTGCCGAACTGTTCAATGCAAATGTTCTAACTTCTTGTACGACTGCATAGAAGCTGTTTCCATACCGCAATCCAGGATTCACTGGCGGCAGTGCTGGTGCGGAAGAAAGCATCAAAGCTTAGGCCGGCTCAATGTAACACTTCTTCTCTTGTTTCTATAGCGAGGCGCTTTGCGATATCTTTACACTACTCAGAACATGCCAAAGCATGAGCGACGAATACGACCAAGAAATCGGTGGTTTCGAAAAGAGTTGCGTCAGACAGACTGGGTCGTGTTGTTGGGTTTTCTTGGGTTTTGTTGCGTTCACTGTTTTAGTTTCTTACGTTCCGGTTTCCGGAGTCACAGACGTGCCACATTATGCAAGAACAATCATGTATTTGTCGCTAGGTTACCATTTCGATGACGTTGCGGAACACCTTGCAAGCACGAGTCCGCCACCGCCGAGCTTTCGTCTGTTGTAGTGCCGCGTGGGACGCCCTCATGGCGAAGCCGGTTAAAAAGCGTGTTTCGCACGCATGTTCAAAACAAACAATCATTTTTACGTTTAAACGCGTTCCCCTTCTCCTTCACCACCTCCATCTCTAACAACAACCATTTTCGCTGGAGTTGCCAGTCCGTTGAGAAAGGGCACATCCACCGCGAGACGCAGTTCGTTTGTAGGCGTCGGAACCACGTCGAGATCGAAGACGTCTGCGTCAATCGCCGCGTCCTCGTGTCGACGCCACGTAAAACTAAACAGTCGCCAACACGAGCACATACAGCACCACCTCAACACGTACACGGCGTGTCAACTCTTCTCTTCTTTCTCTTCGGCTCGTCGGAGTTATTGGCGGAGTTCAGCTCACATGATAGGCACTGCGAGAAGGACTTGTAGCAACGGCTGCACAGTTTAGGGCTCTTACATGTGATGCAGTCAAAGGCATAGTCCTTAAGCGGCACGCTTCTTTCGCAACAATTGCATAGAAAGAACCCACTGGTAGACAATTTCGATCGGTCGCAGAGCGGACACAGGCCCATTGTTTGCTTTTGGCAATCAAAACAAACTGGAAGCCCACACTTTTTCTGTATACACGAACTCGTAGAAACGAGTTTTTCTTCAAGGCACACCGCACACGTGCCGCACTGCGTATGCTCGAATTCGTCGAAGTCCTCGGCTGTCGACATGGGCGGATGTTTCTCTTCCTTTACGCGCTTCTGAACGTTTGATCGGTAGTTGGCAAATACTTTGACCGCTTTCGTACAAAACTCCGACACGTTGGTGTATGGTGTGGTTAGCATTGACCTAATCGGATGAACACATCGTCCGCATTTGCAATGCACAAGATTACAGCCTAGTATTTTGTCAACAACGCTGGTAGGAACGCGAGTGAGGACACCACCGTCGCCGGTAAATGCGACGTACCAACGAAAACAGAGAGCACCGCCTGGTTTGTGCAGGCATACTACTTTGATGTTGTTCACCGTGACGTTGCAAAATAAACCAGAACAGTGTTCGCTGGCACAGGTAGTGCTTTCTGGCTTGTTTACGTAGGCGTGCTTCCTGTCATTAGACAGCCAGCCGAAGTTTTTCCAAGGAACGTTTGCAATGCCAACGCCAGTGCATTTGATTTTAAAAGGAGATAGAAGGTTGTGATGCGATCGCTGTACAACGTGTGGATTTCTGCGCAGTCCGCGTTGGTAAAGCACGACAAATGGTCCAGAAACAGCGTCGTGTTCTTGACGTACACCAATCGCTTCTACGACGACGTTACCGTCACATGTTTCGACCACACTGGTGACGTCCTCTCTCTTCGGTCTGATGGTAGAGACAACAGGCGCCGCCACACTCATCCAACCCCCTTCGCCTATTGGTGTTGTATCGTCCAATTCCCACACCCCGTCTGGCAACTTACATAATGGTCGCACACCTCCACAAGCGGCATCCCGGCGCCGTGTTTATCAGCGGTCGGTTAGTTAAGGCGACCTTGATGGCGACCGACCACCTCGCTGCCTCCATGGAGGAAGAGAGTCAGAGTAGCGCGACGGAACACCCCAAGCCGATCGAGTAAGGGCTTCCACCTCGTCAGGGTACTGCGGCAACGTCGGCGAATGCCGGATCGTTGGGGAGTACTGCGGCGACGTCGGCGAGTACTGCGGCGACGTCGGCGAGTAGGTCGGCGACGGAACACGTATTGGTGGCACGGTGTGCGACGTCGACACACCCGAAGCGCGGTATCGCGGCGGTGTCTTATCCGGTGCCAACATGACGGTGCGATCGTTGTAAGATTGCATCTGTGTCATAAATTCAGCGTTTTGCGCGGAAAGACCAGCCGCCGCCACCTCTAGCATGGCTGCTGCGGAGCTAGTGCACTTGTTGGGCCTTCTAACTTTCTTCTTCTTTGCCTCGAACTCCTCGTCCGACGAGTCTGCCGGCAATCTCACTTGCTTTTTCTTTGGCTCGGACAAGACATTGCCAGCAGAGTTAAAGCCATTTGTAGACTGAGCGACGGCGATGGCGTCAAGCAGCGCGTTTTGTTTCGTCATCACGGTGCTCATGGCGACAAAGCCTTCCATAAGAGCCACATTATGCTCCGACAAGCGTTTCACCGTGCTGTTCAGAGCGTTGAACATTGTGTCCGTGTCCTTCTTGAAATCCTCGATCGACCTGACCGTCTTCTTTCGGTCAGATTCGCTCTTCTGATAAAGAGAGTCCGCGCTCTGTTTCATGACGTCAAGGGCCTCGTTGTGCAGGAGCATCTGATGCTGGACCTGATGCTCTTTCAGATGCGTCTCCATCTCGTCGCGCGGGATTAACTCAAAGCAGCAGCCCACGCACCAGTAGGGGCATTTGATAGGCGCCTTGCAACAATCGTCTGCTACATGGGTGCGGAGCTTGTGTACGGGGCCAAGCATACCACAGCCGTGCGGGCACTCGCAAAGCTGCGATTCCATGACCTCGCAGATGAATGGGTTTGGACGGCCAATCTTGCCATCGGAGGACTTGGCGACAATAATAGGGTCGCGACAGATGGGGCACTTGCCTGCTTCATTGTTGCACCGCCGACTCTCCTCGTCTAGCTTTTCCAAACACTTGAGGCAGTTGTGGTGGGCGTTTGCACAGGCCCATCTCGGCTCCACCATGGTATCCATGCAAATAGAGCATTCCAGCATCTTCAACGCGTTCGGGTTCAGCAAGTTTGGGATGAACTGAACCTCGTTTGCGGGCACTGTGCCAAAGTTGAGACGAGTGGCACTCATGCCGTCGGCGCCGCTCATACCGTCGGCGCCACTCATGCCGTCGGCGCCGCAAGTTTTGCTAGTTGTGTAGGCACAGCGGTCGTCGACGCGAATGCGTCGGCCTGCCGTTGAAGCTTTGGAGAAATTGTTTAAATTGTTTACAAAGGGTCACAGACACTCGGCATCGGCGCCGGTAGAAATTAGCGGTTTCCGTCGGCGCCGAATATGACGTAACAAATTTGATTACACCCAGATTGCAATCTGGCTACTGTGAGCTACTGTGAATTCACAGAGGCAGTGACGAACCGCGTCACTTCGGACATGAAGTCCGGAAGTCGTCCACTTCCCCCACCCCAGGCGGACGATTTCCGGACTTCGAAAATGGCAATGTCCGGAAACCGTCCGGAAGTCGTCCGGTAGGTGGACGGTTTCCGGACGGTTTCCGGACATTGTCGCTAACAAGTGTCCTCGAGTAACCTCGATAAGATTGAAATCTGGACCTAATGAATGACCGGCGCCGAAACCGTTTCGAGCTTGTTTGCTACAGAGTAGGATTGACCCTTGCAGGACCAGAACTCAAACGCGTTGTCGTTGGGATGGGCGGTCGCCATCTCCCGTCCTCCGATCAGACTGGAGATACCCTTTGTACCATTCAGAATTCTCATTCATGTTGATTTCCCAACCATGTTCGTCCGGAGCCTTACTCAACGCGTACTCTGCAAGAGGCGTCAATTTGAGCATATCGCCATCAAATTGCAGCATATATGCAAGTCTGTAACTCCCGAAAATGGGAGCGAGCAACGCACGCACCGACGTTGCTGTGTACCGGCGACACTCCTCCGCCACCAATTTTATTTGTTCACCTAGAAGAGAAGTGGTAGAAGAATCCAGCTTCATCTCATCGACTTTGTTCTTGTACATTGCAACTACGACCAGATAATATGCGAACGCGGCCACTCCGTCGGGGTCGAGTTTCCTCTGATCACGCCAGTACTCTGTGAGCTCTTTTGGGTCGTACGTTTCAAATGTAGCAATTTGTTTCGCCACTTCCTTCTCTTTCATTGATGTGTCTGTCTCGTATCTGGGATCTCGCTCCATGATGTTAACAACAATTGCCTTGCCCATCGCCACCGAGTGTGATAAGTGGGTAAAGAACCTGAGGTTGAGCATGTAGGCATGATAGCCTTGCCACCATACGGAACCGTCACTCATTGCCTCTTCCCACGTCGTTTCCATGTCATCAACGCTCGAGTAGGCATCTTCCGCGTCATCACCAAGTATATAATCTGCAATTTGAGTCAGCTTGGGGATACCGTCAACCAACTCGAGCATGAGACCAAGACGGGTTGTTTCTTTGTAGTCAACGCTATTGTGCAAAAACTTACGCACACACTCTGTTGTGTACGCGAGACAAGATTCCGCCGCTGCTGTGATTTTTTCCACTAGACCAGAGGCAGCGGAAGGCTCCAACTTCAACTTTTTTACAGCCGAAAGCATCTCATCAAGTCTGTTGCTGTCTGCGGTATCGGCCACTTCCTCTGCAAATCCAGCAGCGTCGGTGTGGCTAACTGTGTTTGGTTCTTGTTGAAAGCGTTCGGCGATGTATTCTGCGCGGTACGCTCTAAAATTTTGAATCAATTTTACAAGATCCATTTCTGTTCTAGTTGCTGCCTTATACTTGGGATCTTCTATCACAGTTGAAACGTCTTTGAGCCACTGCAGCCTCTCTTCTTCCCATTTCCAATACTCAGTCTGAGTCACTTGGAATTCATTTTCTTTGAACGGGGTGCCGATGGATGTGCTGAATGCACCACCGCGCTCGCACGGTTTGCAAGAGCTCAGGCTGAGCCGGGCGAAACTCGGAAGCATCGTGTGCGTCCTGACTCAAACACAAAATGACCGACTTATTGTTCATTAGAAGAAATTGTTGTCCACTAGATCGTAGACGACTTGATATGTTTGTGAGTGGGGAGGGAGTGTTGTCACCCAGGGGGGAGAATTGTGGCATAAAGATGCGCTAAAGCGTCGCGACGACCAAAAAGTCTGATCGCGCGTGGAAGAGCGCACGAGTATCAGCGTACACGTACGACGGCGCGTACACATACTCATACGTGGTCTGAAACGTCAGACATGTCAGACACGTCAAACACGTACGCGGCATTGATGCGCTGCCGCCGGGACGGCCGTGGGTCGCTCCCTTCCTCGCTCCCTTCCTCGCTCCCTTCCTCGCTCCCTTCCTCGCTCCCTTCCTCGTCGTCGGTGTTGAACACGACACTGCCACCGTCGTCGTCTTCCGGGCGACGACGGTAGACGTACTCGGGAACTGGGGGTACCGCCGCTTCAAACGGGACCCACGACTCGGTGTCGGGTCTGGCCGTAGCGGTGCCGCGATTGAACTCGCGCTGAAAGTACCGCGACACTTCAGGGGCATCTGCGTCATCCCACAGCAGGTTGAGCATAGCCGTCGCCACAACGCTGATGTAGTTGCGAATGCGACGAGGCACGCCGTCCTGTCCCTCCCACAAAACAACCACGTCGCCGGATCGGCCGAGGTCGAACGTCCTCGGCCCAAGGCGGTGGAACCCGACGATCACGTCGAGCTCCCTGCCAAGGGCGTCTTCGGAGAGGTCGCCATTGCAAATCAACCCGAAAGCGCCGCTGATCCGTTCCACTAGGGGGTGTGCCCCCATGGGTATTGCACTGAGTATGTCTTGCCGGCTCGGCATGGCTCCACTGAACGGAAACCGGAACGCGCCAAACCTAACTCGTGCCGGATAGAGCTCCTGGTATCGATAGGCGTCGTCCGGTGAGAACATGTCGTTGATTGACATGTAACGTCCGTAGGTATCTGGGTACCCATTACGCCAACCGTCGGTGAGCTGGTTCATGAGACGAAAGATGTATGGCTCCAACATTCGTACGCGGTCCGACCGTTGACCCATAGTGCGCACCAACACCTCAACCCGGCGCGCTTTCTCTATGAGCTCAGAGACGTATTCAATCCGTTCCTCGTCGTTTGGCGGCCTTCGTACACGTCGCTCGATATCTACAATTTGTAGGGCGTATCTGTAAAATTGATACCAAGGGGGGTTGTCCACCATCCGCAGTACCCTGGGGAGGCGCTGCCATACCGCAAAGTAGTACTCGCCGGTCGTCCCTGCAGGCAGGGCAGGCTTCGGGCGGAAAGCACGCAAGCTTTCAAGCTCTTCTTCAGAGAGGAGTTGGCGCAAGGGGTCGAGATCCTGATCCCACACCCATCGAGCTAAACACCATCGATGGTAGTACATACCATTCGTGCTGACACACTCAAGGTCCTTCGACTTGGTTGGGTCGCCGTCCGGGTCAATCGCCGGCTCGGTCAATTTCCCATAGCAGATCGGGCACGTACAGTCCTCGGGCATGCCGGGAACAGCTGTCAACGCCTCGCAGTCGAGGGCGCGCACGACCGGCACACCGCATGGCGTGCAGGGAAGGGGCCGTCCATGTAAAGAAAGTCGTGCTAGGTTGGGCAAAGCCATGGTGTCACACTACTACTACTACTATGTTTAGTATGGCACGTTATTGCATGCGCCCGACGCAACCCAACCACGCCCAACCACGCCCAACCACGCCCAACCACGCCCAACTCAACCACACGCAACCCACAAATCCTGTGCTTGTGTGGCCACGACGCGGAACTCAGCGGGCTAAAATCGAATGTCCGGAAACCGTCCGTAAGTCGTCCGGTAGGTGGACGACTTCCGGACGGTTTCCGGACATTGCCATTTTCGAGGTCCGGAAATCGTCCACCTGGGGTCGGGGAAGTGGACGACTTCCGGACTTCATGTCCGAAGTGACGCGGTTCGTCAACCAGATCGCAATCTCGCGCGGGTCGAGATTGCGATCTCGAGTGGCCTTCGGCGCCGGACCAAGTGTCGGCGCCGGACAGATTGCATGTGTGTTTATGACATGACAGAAAAATTTGTTGGTTAGAGAAATTATAAAAATTTACAACCTCTTCTCCTCGTCCAGACCTGTTTTCATGAAAACAGGCGCCGATACTCCAAAAGACATCACGCATGCTTTTGTTCTTAAGGGGTTTGATTTGGCATGGGCGATGCTGGAAGGCGAGAAATTTTACCAATGCAGCTACCACACAACCGAGAGCGCGTGGCCCGTCGGCATCAAGTCAAAGGATATCGAGAACCGCCACACGCGTCTCGCGCCCGGCTGGTATGGAGTCATCTTGGGGAAGGGGACTAAAGGCGTGACGCGCGATCGCTACGACGAGTGCAAATCGAAGCTTCCCAACATGCTGATTCCTGATTGGGCGTCTGCGTGTGCACAGCGCAACAAAGGAAAACTCGTCGGAGTCGTCAAGATTTCGCACTCTCTGCCGTACGAATACTGCAAGGAATCTGAGTGGAGTGTTGGCCCAGTCTGCAACGTAATCTCACACGCGGGCTGGATCGATAAACCAATGCCATGTAAGGGAAATCTTGGCGCGTGCCCAATCGCTGACCAGGAGACTCGTCGGCTGTTCCAAGAATACGCTGACTGTGCGCTAAAAGACGGCAACATTTTCCGCACCTTTGCCGAGACACGATTTCCGTATCAAGGGCCCGCCGTCTGGCAGAAAGCAAAGCGCAAGCCGGCAAAGGGCTTGGTCGATTTGAAAGACAAGGACGAGCGCAGCAAGCTTCGTGAATTTTTTATCGGCGCTGTCCAAGAGAATTTGAACAAGAAAGCCAAGACCGGGTAATCGGCGGATGCGAATGTGTGCACCATCCCGCTATTCGTGATAAGCTGTGTCTGTCGTGATAGAAGTAGGAAAAGAGCATGCGCGCGGCTGTAAACCCAAGTTCTTTGCACGAAAGTCACCGATCAAATTTCCAATCTACCAAACGGCCGGTGAGCGTTCCCAGCGGAAGGCTTGTGTCTCCTCGTCTTGTTCACGAAAACCCGACCGACGACGTAACGGGGTTGGGCAGGCGCAAAATTCCAACAACTAAACAGAAGCCGACAAGCGGTAGTAATGTGCGTGTCGTCTATCCACGAGTTGTAAACCACGGACTCGTGGTCGATGGATCGCCCATTGACGGAGATGTTTTGTTTGTCGGTAAACACAAGACCATATTCGGAAGCGGGCCAAACAGAGTATCGCAAACAATGACGTGGCGCAGCCTAAATGTCGAGCTGCAGAAGCCAGAAAACATGCTCAGCACGTCTGATCCTAGCCTGATCGACCGGGTTGTTGCCGTGAGACAAAAATGCGTTGAAGACATTGCACAGGCCGTTGAACACGACATAAACAGCCTCGGTCAGATGAAAAATCTTCAACCCGCAGATGGCGATTTTTATCGCCCATACATAAAAAACGTCGAGTTGCTCGACTGTGCAGAAGACGTTGCCCAGCTTGCAAGAAGAGCAAGAAATCTTGGAGAGCCGCTTCAAATTGACCCATGGTTCGATTGGATGGCAGTGCCAACGTTTCGAAAGTGGACAATGGATGGTGTGTTGCACAACTCGGAGTTTGCAAAAGATATCATCAACGAAGTATATCCTTCTTCCATCGACGACAATGTGCTTTTAAACGTTGCTGTTCAAGGCCCGTGCCATGTGCGCAACAACAAGCATGAAAAAAACGCACAATTTTTTGACGGCGCCGCTTCAGCTGGCGACACACTGTTCATGTGCATTGTTGCAACGCCTGCTGTGGCTGGCACCGCGTGGACATTTCAGCTCAAACCAACAAGCAGCAGAGAGCTGTGCATACTGATGCAGGGAGGTGTAAAAACAGACAACCTGCCGAATTATTACGTTCCTGGGCAATCGCATTCGCCGTTCGTCAAGTTTGATCTTCTGCTCATTGTGGGTGCATGGAAGATCGGTACTGTGTTGGACAATAACATGGTCGTCGGTGTGCATGGCAAGATAAACGTCGCCGTGTCGATTGAGTTTATCAGCACCGAAAAAATGTGGCAAATTGTGGGAAATAGAGAAATTGCCAGTATCTGCGAATGGCGTGAAATTCGCCGACAGCAGGTGCTCGACGCCGCCGCCAAGATGAGAGACGCGGCAGAGCAGCGAAGGTTGCTGCAATTGGAGCAAGCGTTGCGTGCAATGATAGCACGCCGGCGTGGCGAGCAGATCGTGCGCGAGCAACTGGAACAGGCAATTAAAGGAGGAACTTTGGGCGCGCTTGCTGCAATCCTGGAAAAGGCGGCGCAAAAGGCGGCGCAAAAGGCGCGTGGTCACATTGTAAGATGGCAAGAAGTAATACGAAAGGCAGTTGAGAGACAGTCCCAAACTGACAATCAACTAGTAGATCTCCGTCTTCCTAATCCAGCCGACTACACTGCGTTGGTTCTTGTGAAGCGGGAGCCCGAAAGCGCAGAGGCGTATCGCCTCCGTTTAATGATCGGGCGGATGGCGCGAGAATGGGCGACAAAATATGCAACGCTAAAAGATTACCAACAAGTGCGAAGACCGTTCACGCCATGGACATTTTCGGACACTCCATTTCTTCTTGATGCGCAGAATCTCGTGGCGCGTAACGCCGGGAGGTTTGACAGCGCAGGTCGTCCCCTCCTTGTTGAGTTTGGCCAACGCCCCGCGCTCACAATCGCCGTCGCCGCACAGTCGTCGCTGACGGAGATTGCGGCGACTAGGCTTTCTGAGCAAGCAGAACGTCAAAGACTTCACATAAAGGCGTTACGAACATTCGAAGCGTGGGGCGGAGCAGCAGCAATTGACGCTGCGTTTGCCATCGGCGAAGATCCAGCAACCGACACCGGAGGTTGTGCTGCTTACGGAACAATACGCGACGACCTTGTCACCGTGCAGTTGTGCGAGCGTCTTCGAAAAGCAAAATATCGTACAGTTGACGGTGCTAAACTCCTTCGGTTTGAAAGACCAGCGCCGGTCAAAATTGGCGAAGAGATGCGCATTGTTGTGGACGACGTCGAGTTTGATGACATTTTGCAATATGGTGACGAGGAAGTGCAGGAGCGGCGCATTAAGAATGCTCTACTACTCTTGATGAACGTTCCCTACGACGAAGAATTTCAATGGCAGTTAGACCGCGGCTTCAACTTGGGTAAGAGTGTAATGACTCGCACTGTCGCCGACTCTGCTACATGGCAAATGTACGACACCTGCATGGACAACGTGGTCGACGACACAAATGTTCTTTCGCTGGTAACTGGGCTTCCCAGATCCATCACCAACTGCATGGTTGCATTGGCACTCGTGGGAAGTTGTAGACTCGACAATCTGCCAGGCCGGCTAATCAATCAAGCTGGAGCTAGCTCACTAGTCCAATGGGAAGGAGGAGCACCACCGTCAGATTTGTTGCAACTAGGTGGAATGGCGTTGAGCTCGGCAGACGCGTCGGCTCTTGATGCAGTAATTGCGCCGTTCAACAGCCCAATTGAACAGCTTAGACTAGCTTATGAAGCATCCAACCAACTTGCGATTGTGTCTGATGTTGGTGACGCGGCTATGCTACGGCCGGCACAAGTTTCCAATGAGTATTCAACGCCATGGACACTTCCTTCTTCAGGACCATCGAATTTCCCGTCGGTTTGGAGAACTCCAAGCACCTTAAATAATACAGTCGCTCTACTACCACCGCCCGACGATTACCAGCAGACCTACCGAGGAGGTCGGAAACGACGAGTCGGGAGACAAGTTCAACAAGGCCGTTCGTCGTGGCTGAGCTCTCCACCCGGTGGCACATGGATGGCGTTTGTACGCCATCAATGTGGAACCTGGCAGGTGCCGGAGGCTCTATACATTGCACTTCTTCAAGCGGCCACCATACAACCCATGGGACCGCAAAACTTGGGTTGACCTCGCTACAGTAGGCACTGGCTGGCTGGTCACAGTCAGTCAGTTTCCATCGCTAGAGTCCCTACTGTAGGTATGTACATAAATATATAGACTATTTGTACAGATAGAAGGCAAAGAAAGTGCAGTTTGTCATGTCGTGCGTGTATCCAGCGGTGGCCACAACAGAACAGTCAATGACTAATTTTAAACTGGTAGACGGTGTTGTAAAACCCTACAATGACACATCGGAAATTGTTTCCATAAATCCAAGCGACATTACGTGGGTGTCGGATCGCGATTATCCATTGGGCTTTGACAAGGACAACACCGTGATGAGAAGGGGCAGTTTACCTCACCAGTTTTGGGTTTTGATCAGCGAACGAGGAGAAACTGCCAACATGGACCCCTACACTGGACTACCAGTGGAGACGATTGAGATGGCGTTTGCAAGGACGGCGCGCGCATACGACGAGGAGATGGAGTGCTCGTGTGAGTACGTTGCGTTGATGGACAAACTGGATCACTTTGATGCAAACCATCCACTGTGCGCGAAGCTAAACCACATGAAGCTCACAATGGACATCGAAGCAGCATTTATGAATGCACTCAACGCAAAAGCTTTTCGAAAACAGCGAGAAATTGTCAGCACTACTGCGCAGCGCGACCGAGTTGACCGGTTGACGCAGGCCGTTAACATCCAGTCGAAGCTGTTTCAAGAGCAACAATCAAGTTACGACGGCAATTCCGCATACCCGTGGACGCCAAGTGCTGATTTGATGAAAGTCATCCGCGACGAGATCAACGAGCTTTTGGAAGGAGTGCAGCTATCAGGTTGGTACGTGGCCATGTCTTACATGATGTACCGCACTGGGAGGCCATTCTTCAGCCCCGTCGAGCTGCCGCGTGAGTCTTCTAGTCTTCCGGTAGCCTACGATCCGCTATGGAAATGTCCATTCGGATTGAGCTCGCGGAAGCGATGGGCATTATTTGCGACTGACAGTGAGTACGCTTCTTCTCGCTAGGGCCGCAAGAGCACGAGTACGTAGATTTAGATTGAAAAAAGTGACACCATGAAGCAGACATCACTTTTTAGCTTTTCAAAGAAGAGCGGCGGTCTTGCTCCCGATACTCAAGTTGTCGACCTCTTCTGCGGAGTGGGTCTATTCAATTCAAAACGTGGTTGCTTGTGCTGACGACACGTGTCTCTGTGTGTTTGCAGATAGGTGGCTTCTCGTGTGGAGCAAAGATGGCGGGACACAGGATCGTGCTTGCTGTAGACAGCGATCCGTTTCTTTTGGGCTGTCATGTACGAAACAACACAGAATGTGAGCACTGGTGCTGTACATTACCCAGAGACGACCTGCCGCTTCCCACGTCGGGTCTGTGGCATCTTCACGGTTCGCCACCGTGCACAAAACTGAGCATTATGCAGCCCCACCAGGACAAAAAAGAGCGCAAGAAAGCAATCGATTTGGTGGCGTGGTTTTTTTCTTTGGTAAAAGAAAAAAATCCAACGTCTTGGTCAATGGAACAAGTTAATCATAAAGCCATACGTTTGCAGCTGGAAGAGCTTAAGAGCAAACACCCGCTACTCTTTGACTGGGTCGTGGTCGACGCCGTCGACTATGAGGTCCCGCAGAACCGCAAGCGCATCGTCGCAGGATCGCCATTTCTAGTTGCCAACCTGCGCTCCTTCAAGTCCAATAAGCGCAAGCTTTGCGTGCGCGACGTCATACCCGAGCCGCCGCGTCCATTTATTCGCAACAACCTATACAGTCGGCCGGACGAGCACACTCACGAGCGCGTGGACGTGCCGCTCAAGGATCAGATACGCTCGGTGGACAAGCCCTCGTACACGATTCTGGCGACAGGGTGTGTATACAGCATTCGAACGGACCCGTACGCCCATGCACCTCTTCTAACGCCAGCGCTTCGTATGCACAGGCACAAGCGGTGGGCGGACGAAAAAGGGAATGTTTTGCGACACCTCACGGGAGCGGAGGGAGCTTTAATACAGTCATTCCCACCGGACTACATGCTACCGTGGTCCCCCACGGTGTCACTCGTGGGTGTGGGGAACGCACTGCCTCCCAACCTAGCACGCGTGTTAATGTCTCCCACTAAGCAGGGATAGGTCGTTCCGAGTGTTCGGTACTTACAAATGCATGTCCGCGACCGAAGCAAACGCCTCCATGACAGCAGCATGCTGTCCACGCTTCATCATACCCTTGACGATGATCTCCATCTGGTTGCGCAAATGCGCCGCGACGTCGACGTTTTCGATCCTCTGGGCCCCCGGCGCACCACCAAGGAAGCGCACCCAGAGCCTCCATGTAATCTTCCTGGAAGCGGGAGGGCCTTCCAGCACGTTCAGCAGCGTGCCGTTCAGGCGGGCTTTTGCCATCTCCTGTCGCGCTGCAGCTTGTACCCTTTGGTTTCGCTCTGCCACGTCTTCTGTTGCCGGAATGGTTGGAGCGACCATGTCCTCGTAGCGTTGCTCGAGAGCTTCGTTCTCAAGAGGCCGCCTTGCGGCCTGAGATTCTGCGCTGGGGGCGGCTCCAGGGCCAATATTGTCGTCCGCGTCGTACCCGAGAGCCGCAAAATCGTCCCTGATCAAGTCGTTCAGTGCGCGCTGAAGCCTTTCTCTCTTTCCTTCCGGCGACTCTGAATCCCGCAAGGCACTGAGGATCCTGTCCATGTACGCAACGTTGCGATCGGCCCCAGAGGCAGTTCCCCGAAAGGGCGCGTCGAGGAACCCAAGAAGATCCCTGAGCTCCGGGTTGTCTTTCAGCTTGCGCATCATCGTCGCGCGCGTCACGGCAGTCTCAAAACTCTTGAACTCCTCGTTCGTAGGGTTGGGGCCGAAGACATTGGCTGCCGCTTCATCTGCGATGATCTTCCACGCGCGCAAAGCCTGAGCTGGTGTCCACGCCGACACGCGTCCGTTGGCTGGCCATGGAACGACTGCATCGGGCTCGGGCTCCGGCTCGGGCTCCGGCTCGGGCTCCGGCTCCGGCTCCGGTCCGCCACCTCCACCCACGTCGCCGTCGTCGTCGACGGGTGGCCCAAGGCCGCCGCCACCTCCACCGCCTCCATCGTCGACGGGCGGCCCAAGGGCGCCACCACCGCCGCCGCCGCCGCCGCCGCCGCCGCCGAGGGGTGGAGGGGCAAGAGGAGGACCGCCACCCCCTCCGCCACCTCCACCGCCTCCCACTGGCGCACCCCGTGGAATGATCGGCACGGGTTTGTTGCCGACGTTCCCTCCAATGACTAGCCCGAAGCGCTTGGTGAGCGCGTGGAACGGGACGGGGTCGACACACACGGTCATGTGGGGGTTGGTGTCACTGACCGAACCCACCTTCCAAGCGAAGATTGTGTTGCGCATGTCGTCGTAGGAGAGAGATCCCCCAACTGGGAACACGGTAGAGAGATTCATGCCTCGACGGTAGACACGCGTCATGTGCTCCAGAATGCGCGCGCTGGTCGGCTTGTAGTAAAACTCGTAGTGAAGGAAACCACCTGCGGCGTCGTTCACGCGCTTGCACACGAGCAACAGAAAGAGGTCGTCACGAATCCTGAGCTCGGGGTCGAACACCTGCATGAACTCATCGGGGACGTGGTCGTACTTGGACTTGAACGCGTTCCTGAAAGAGGCAGGGCCTTGGATCGCCACGTTTAGCATGGTACCCGACTCGCCTCCACCGGCGTGGTGGTAGCTTGCGTTCTGCTCATCGTCGTCTCGCGACATTAGAACGCCGTCGACCGTCCACTCCGACAGCATGGTCACTGCCATCCAGTCGGATACCGGTCTAAACACGGTACCTTGCCGGCCATTCCTCAGCAAGTCGTACGCAAATTCTGCGGCGTCGCGTGCCCTTTCCAGTTCTACCTGGACGTTCAGGTATTCGTCGCTCGGAGGCTGCTGCTTTCGAACCATCGCGCGGCCATTGAAGGCAGACTCCCTCGCAATACTGGAGAGCATGGTAAAGTACTTACGCCTTGCCTCGACGATGGCTGGGTTCATGCCTCGGCCCAGCACCGTGCCGCCAATGCGCGCCGTCTTTCCTAGCACGGCGTTAATCTGCCTCCACGTAGCCGACTTGGACGCACGGTTTGTGTCATGACCGATACAGTCTTTGGTTTTATGTACCATTAGCAAATCGCCGGCAAGCATGTCGGCAGGGTCGGCCGGACTCTCATTGAACGCCGTGAAGACCATTCTCGCGTACGGGATGGTGTCGTTGGTACGTTTGCCTGGACGTTGCGAGCTGGTTGGAATCTTCGCCTTGGGTCCAGGGATGGGATCACCAGGCCGGTTAGGGAGGCGAGGCTCGACCGCCGCATCGGGGACATCAGGAGGAGGGCGCTTGTTCCCAACGAGTATCCGGTCTCTTAAAGAATCAAAGTACTGGCTTTCACTGGACACAGCCGCCAGCATGGTTGTAACAGGTGCCGTGCACTCTTCTAATACTTGCAATGTACAAACACCTTATCGGCTAGCGGAACTCTTTTCTAAACACGCTTTTTGACCGGCTTCGCCATGAGGGCGTCCCACAAGGGGTCCCTTCCTTGGAACGGGGGAGGGTCTCGCAGGAGTAGTGGCAGTTGTGCTCTAGTGAGTCTATGATCAGCCCACTCATATCCAATGGACAGCAAAGAGGTTGTTTTCGGACATATTCGCTAGCTAGCACGGCTCTGAGCATCAGAGTTTGGATTTATTTCTTAAGCAAAATGGAAGACGAATTACTAATTCAAGAACTCGAGACGCTCTATTCGATAAGCGAATTGTCGGAAGGCAACTCCCCCACTTCCGTGACACACGAAACACACGGCACGAACCGCAGGTGGTGGAGCGCTGCCGAAGATGCTGCAATCGCGAATGCAATTCGGAAGCATGGATTTCGATGGAGAACGATTGCAAAGGAAAACAACGTCGGGAGCGAGGATTCCGTTCGCAATCGCGTACTTCGGTGGCGTCTTGGGCAAATTCCTGAAGACATTTTTGACATTGTTGTGGAGTTTCAGAATTGTCGGTGCACACAGCGTTCTCCTAAGCAGCTAGGAGGTGTTTCACACAAAGCATACACGAAAGAAGAGGATTTGGCAATCTTGGATGGAATGCAGAATGACTTGGGAACAAAGCACTCGTGGAAGCGAATGCAAACAGGCGTCCTTGCACACAGAACAGTGCACAGTATCCGGAATCGTGCGTTTCGCATCACGTCGGTGGTTTCTCGCACACGTTCTGGTTGCGCGCCGTCGGCTGCCGACCCCGGCGCCGATGACACCCGAGATTGCAATCTGGATGCTGTGAATTCACAGAGGCAGTGACGAACCGCGTCACTTCGGACATGAAGTCCGGAAGTCGTCCACTTCCCCCACCCCAGGCGGACGACTTCCGGACCTTGAAAATGGCAATGTCCGGAAACCGTCCGGAAGTCGTCCGGTGCACAGGTGCAGTGGACGGTTTCCGGACATGATCCGGACCTGCGAGATCAGAGAGCGAATTAACTTATTTCCCGCGGTTTTCCCGCGTTTGACTGGCCCGTCGGCCGAAAGTAGCAATGTCCGGAAACCGTCCGGAAACCGTCCACTGAACCTGTGCACCGGACGACTTCCGGACGGTTTCCGGACATTGCCATTTTCAAGGTCCGGAAGTCGTCCGCCTGGGGTGGGGGAAGTGGACGACTTCCGGACTTCATGTCCGAAGTGACGCGGTTCGTCACTGCCTCTGTGAATTCACAGCAGCCAGATTGCGATCTGCATGCAATCAAATTTCCGGCGCCGATTTTCAACTTTCCGGGCGAGTGCCGGCGCCGGCGCCGGTGCCAAATATTGCAGCAACGTGACCATAAAAGCAAACGACAAATAACATTTCTATTATCCACACAACAGAAGCATTCAAATGACAACGTTCCCCACACCCCAAGATGCGGCGCCGAAAGAATCGGAGCAGGAAGATGACGTGTGGGTGGACGGGTTGAGTCGCTTGCCTGCCGCAAAGCCAATTCTCCAGCACTTTGCAGCATTCGATGCCCTCGTCAAGTCTGGTGGACAGAAAGGAGCAGAGCCTTCTGTCGATCAGGTCGCGACATGGCGGCGTTTGTTTTGTTGGATGTACCGCCGTACCGACACGCCTTTCGGCATAGTCTCGCCTATCACGTCTTCCATTCCCAAGTGCATTGTAATATGCAATCTCAGTGGCAATCGTGCCTTCTACTTCAGTGACACCTTTAGTCTCGGACGCATCCTCTGTCAAGCAGCACAGGAGAAAACACCACGGATTTTAGCTGGAGTTGAACAGGTTTTCAAGAAGGCGCAAGAGATCGATGCGTCGGTCATTGTCTTGTTTTGTCTACCGTTTCAGTCCGGCATGGAGCGCTGCTATTGGGAGGTGCGCACCATTCGCAAGACCAAAAAGGGTGCAATCAAGGACGGCGAGATGTTCTTTAGCGTCAACGATAAAGAAGCTCGTGTTGTTCCGTGCACGCTTGTGTCCGAACACTGGCCAGATACGATGTTTGACGAGCTCTGCAAGACGTTCAAGACCGTGATGGTGCCGGTTTGTCTCGACCATGTAGAGGATACGGACAATCGCATTGCGTCGATGTCGCTCGAACAGGCAACTGCGATGATCGGCATACTGAAGATGGAGCGTAAGAAGCTCATGGACGGACACAAGCGCAGCATGGACGCGTTGAATGCCAGTTCGCAGGAGGATGTCAGGCGTCTCAACGAGGTCAGCAAAGATATTGAGTGCAAGGCAAACGCACGAGTTTCCAGGGTGGTGGAAGCAAGCAAAGTGGCAGAAGACACCGTCAAGAAGAAGATGGCTGCAATGGAAGAACACAACGCGGATTTGATGAAACAGGTCGCATCGCAGAGAACAGCGGTGGATATGGCAAATTCGATTGTCGCTGGAATGACTCTGGAGCACGAACAGGAGGTTAAGGAGGCGAAGGCGCGGCAGAAAGCACTGGAGTCGCAAGTGTCGAGTTTGCAATCAAACCACGCCAAGCAGGTGGCTGAGCAAACTAAGGCGCGCAAAGATATGATTCGTTCACACCAGAATACGGTGACGGCACTGAAGGTCAAATTAGAGGACAGTCAGAGGCAGGCAGTGTCCACTAACACCGCAGCGGCTTTGGTGTCCAAGAGTGCGGACGAGGCACGTCGTGCTCAGCGGAACGCAGAGGAGCAGTCACGGGAGGCGCTTTTGCAAGTCGCCAAGACCAAGGCGGAGCTCGAAGATCTTAAAAATGCCAACGATTCTGCTGCAACGTTCTTACCAAACCTTAAGAAACAGGTCGATGATACTAAGTTCGAAATGGACAAGCTCAAAGCAATGCAGCAGGTGTCCGACGTCGAAGCCATGCATCTCAAAAGTGTCATCCGAGAAACTGAGGAAGCTTTTACGCAAATGAAGGCTGCAGCCAACGAGGCTGAGGCAAAAGCTGCGCTCGACAAAGAGTTGCTGGCTGAGCTTCAGGCGAAGGTCGACGATGTGGAGGCTGAAAAGGAAGCTGCGGTTCTTGTACAAAAAGAACTCAAGGAGACAAAAGCGGAGCTTGGACGCAAAGAACACCTTCTCAAAGAAACCGAAAAGCGTACAAAAGCACTAGAGTCGCGCATACGCGACTTGGAGGCGGAAATAAAAGAGATCAAGAAGCAGAAACGAACCTCGGATGGGCAGTATGTACATGCATCATCGCCACCTTTGGGCTTGACCACGGCTTCTGCGGTTCCAGCCGGCAATGGCCACGCGCCTCAGTCGACGCATCCAGCGGCGGTGACCGAGGAACACACCGGCCCAGTGGCACAGGCTACAGTTCATGTGAACCAGAATACGGTTTACATGCAGAATGGCGCAATGCACAATCCTCAACAGCACGGATTTCCTGCACATGGCAAGTTTGTGGTCGATCCGATGCTCGAAGGCATGATCTCACAGCTTCACAGCGCACTCCAGACTATCACGGCTGCCGCAAGGTCGGCAAACTCCAGCACCCGCGCTGCGGAAATGTCACAGGCCAAGCTCGACGCGCTCATGGCACAGTCTGGAAATTATTACGACAATTTCCAGCAGATGCAGCCTCCCTTCTTTCCAGCTGGAAATGGCAGCTTTTGAAATCGTGTATGGTCGGGAGGACTCCGGCGCCGACGCCAGGCATACCGCGCGTGTCGGCGCCGAAAGCATACACATTCACGGCCATGTGGTAGGTGGGTAAACGCGGTGTTCAAGTGTGGGGGTATCAAAAGTAGCTCAAGTGTGGGTATCATGATAGTTGTCAAAAAGGAACGCGGACCCTCGATTGTCGAACACTTGGATGCTGATACACTCCAGCTAATCGGACAGAGCTTGGTTCACGGACGCACCACTCGCGACGCCGTGCGCCTCGAGCGCGCACGCTCGCTGGAATGCACATCACAGGTCTTACCAAGCGCTGTGTGAAAGCAAACGCCGTCGCAAAAGACTTCTACAAGACCAACTCACTGATTTGAAACTAGTTAGGATTGTACTGGAAAGCGCGCCACATGGCCTCCAACTCGACACTCTCGGCCGCGGTCAACGCGCGCAGGAATACTCCTGTAGACCATGCATACGGGCTGCATATCTTATGCCTGATATTCGGCGAGAGGTACATGAACTCGTAGGCTATCTCACGCAAAGGGGGTCGATCTGGCCCGGTTTCCAGCTTGAAATTACAGCTGGAGCAAGTACCAGCAGAATTACCGGTGACGTCAAGAGCAAATCCATTGCTTGTAGCGTCATTCATGACGCGAACGTTTCTTGATGGAGGATATCTGGGCAGTCGTCGTGTATGATCCTGAAAAGGATTATCAACCACAAAAGGATCCAGCGATGTTGACACCCAACTTCCATGCGATAAACGTGCCGTTGAAACGCCAATGATTGCATAAGCGGGTTTGAGTAGCGTGCCATCAAATCCGCCTTCGTTAGGACAGGGTTTGTTTTGCACCATTTTCGGTTGAACATACACCCATTCGTGTGAATCTACGAAATGGGGTGGAAAACTGACAGGAAACTGCCCATACGAAGTTGGCCAGAAATCAATGCTTTCGACACGGTGCACAAACCCCGCCCTATCGCCGGGTACTTCGTCGCCCCAGTATGGCACGTCAGTTAGATTTGCCGTAGGAAAGCAAATCATGCCACTTGAATGTCGATTGTTACTGGTAGTGTGATCGGAGCCACGTGCGTTATCAATAAATCGGACGTCTCCACATCCTTGGAATGCTCCCAACGGTTGCGGTGGTGGAGTAGGCGGTGGCGACGGTGACGGGGGTGGCAAAGGCAACGGTGGTGGAGGAGAAGGACTCGGTGGGCACATTGGCCTAGGGGACGGCGGCGATGGGGGCGGTGGATACACGAACCGGTTGCCACAGTCGTTGCAATCTTCTCCAAATTCACACTGTGAAAAATCGGAACCTTCACCTCCATCATCACAAGAGCCGTCGTCGACGAGCGAGAAAATTGAGCCATCGGCGTTTATTACATTACATCGGCCGGAGTTTGCACAAAGCAGAGAGGACGGCGTCGGCGGCGGCGTAGGCGGTGGTGACGGCGGTGGTGGAGAAGGCGGCGGCGATGGCGGTGGGGACGGCGGTGGTGGCGAAGGCGGTGGCGAAGGCGGTGGATACGGCGGCGGTATGGGCATGAGCTGTTCTCCAGAAGATGTATGTGGCGAGGGAGGTGGCGCAGGAGGGGGCGAAGGAGGCGGTGGACTGGGTGGTCTGGTAAGAATGCGCTGCTGGCAGTCTGGATAGTCTGTTCCCAAAGCACAGCTGGACGATACACTTGCTGGACCACCATCTTCGCACCGGCCGTTGTTGGTCAGCATAATAACCACATGCCCAACAACATGCGAACACGTGGAATGCGACATCGTGTATGTCGTGGGATGGTGTGGTGGCCCGCCGGGCGGGGGTGGGAGCAGCGGCGGCGTCGGAGGATATGGTGGTTTGGGCGGTAACGGCGGCAGTGACGGTGGAGAACTGGGAGGCGGTGAGCGGAATACTGGGCGATCTATACCAAATATGACGTAAAAGACAATGCCTGTGATAGAAATTGCTGTAACAAAGACGAGCAAACTCCACTTTCTTAAGCTCAAAGCGCCACACTTCGGGCCTCTGTTGAGTGCTTCTAACCACGACTCGTTTGTTGGAGGCGATTTTGTCGGGTTGTCGCCGATTTGTGCCAATTGCACAGTCGGAATTTTGTGTATTCCAGTAGTACGCTTGTTGTTTTTTATCCACGAGCCGGTTGCCACGCCTTTTGCCAGAGCTGAATGCGAAACTCGGCTTTTCATTTGCGGTGTGGTGTTGACAATACATAAAGTGTCTATCTAAATCACAAACGCGGATCGCTAAAATGGCTATTTTGTAATCAATGTTGTTATTTCACGGCGCGATGACGGATTCGCTGCTTCGGCTTTCCCAACAGATCGATGGGCAAATCCCTCAGTTTTTGATTGTTGCTCTAGTAAGATGGTTGCTTTCTTCTTTGAAGATTCCAATTCTTTCTCTTGCCCATCGATTGTTTCCAAAAGCGTGTCGATTATTTGCAACATTTCATTGCAGAGTTAAGAGAATGTTCTCATTTTGGCTGCTGCTTTTGTGGATGATTTTGGCGAGCTTTGTGACAGTCGACTTATGGAAAAACTCTGAAGATGTAATACAGTGTGAACAACAAACAGCCCCGCGACCTATGGGGGTTTCCGCAGGAGTGGCGCTCCTTTGCTTTGTGTTCACAACCAAGCTTTCGGTTTCTGTCATGAGCTTAGTAACGTTTGTTTGCGTTAAAGAGCTCAACTTTTTTGCCGGCTTAGCTGCGTTGCTTACGTCGGTGTTTTGGGGCAACTTTCCGCTGAAAGCAGTCTTGTGCTGCTTAACGTTTGGCTTTGCTACCGCGCACGCGACGCTGTGTGTGTCTCCCTCGAGCGCTGCGCTTTCGATGGCGTGCTTTTGCTGCGTTTGCGCATGCATCTGGAAACTAATTTTGTCAGCTTCGTGGGCTTTCTTGGTGAAATCGCGGTAAGAGAGTATCAATTGGATTCTTGCTCAATGTGCGGCAAGCTGGCCAACACAAGAATGGACTTTTGGCCGCTTTCTTCGGCAGAATTTCCTTGCTGCGAAAGAGGCAAGTTGAAGTCGTCATTAACTCG
>Ga0315315_10000432_pt1 | contig 34689 bp, 34 predicted proteins | sample M140m3416metaG_FD_203699 | JGI IMG/M metagenome (GOLD analysis project Ga0315315, IMG submission 203699) | Ammonia-oxidizing marine archaeal communities from Monterey Bay, California, United States - M1 40m 3416 | ecosystem: Environmental > Aquatic > Marine > Intertidal zone | place: USA...
ATGTTGGGTCGACGACAGCACCAGGCTTTCGGTTTTGGCTCAGGTCTTGACCTCTCAGCATGGCGTGTTGGCGGGGGACTGGTGTGTCGACTCTAAGGACCATTTCACTGCTCGTCTTATTGCTCTTCCCCCGTGTTGGGTCAGCGGCTGAGATCTTGTTCCCGATTATCGATGTCGATGTCGGCGATGCTGTACGTGTAGAGCGACACCCCACAGTCCGTGAGGGGCTGGTTGAGCTCGTTGTGCGCGGCTGTAATCAGGATCTCGGTGCTGTATTGACAGGTCGAACCAACCCCTATGTCGGTGGCATGGATGCGACCTACAGTGGCTCGGGTGTCTGGGTCGTCAAGATTATGATGTCTCGGCGCGACTCAGATGTGAGCGCTGTTGTGAAAGACGGAAAGCTTATTATCGATGTGGTTGAGTCGGTCGGGAGTGGAGACGAGGGTGAGGGAGAAGTTGCAACCGTCCGGTCGCTGGTTGAAGGCACTGCACCCACAAGCCCTGCCAATACAGTCTTTCCTCCACTGATGTTTCTAAGCGGTGAGGCGATGTCTTATGCAATGACATCGGATGACTTCGTGCCGCTTCTGCCTGCACCGGCGGCAATGCCGAGATCAACTTGGGCGGCCATCGATAGGGCTCGCCAGACGATGCTCAAGGCAGCAACAGAGGTATCGCTGGCGCAGGCACGATATGAGCTTGGTTGGCTGTATCTTGAGAAGGGATTCGACCGCGAAGCGCGATACTACTTTGAGTATCTTGCAGAGGAGCCAGGAGCCCTACCTGCACGTGATGTGTCTCTGGCGCGTGCCAGGGCTGCATTGGCTTGTCAGCATTGGGAAGAGGCGCGGAAGCGTCTCCGGGAGGCCTATCGCTACGGTGCGCGTGAGTCTGCTATTGTAGAAGGCTTTGGGGTCGTGTCGCTCGCTACTGGGATTCCAGGCCGTGCGCTCACTGCTCGAGTCCTCTCACATGTCACGGGACGTCCAGAGTCCCTGCTGCTTGCCGCTGAACTGCTACAGCGTGACGGCTACTATCAGGAGAGCCGACCGCTGCTGGAGGCGCTCGTAGGCCGCTCTAGTGGCCGTACTGCACGTCAGGTTTCACTCAGGCTCGGCGATGCACGACTTCTTGATGGAGAGTACGATGCGGCAGTCCGGGCTTATCGGAACGGACCGAAGGGACTCGGACGCTTCAGGATTCTCTTGGTAGATTTACTGGAGAAGGGCCCGAGTGAGTGGGCCAAGGCTGTTCCAAAGTTTACTGGAATGGCGAAACAAGAAGGTGAGGTTGGTGCAGAGGCGCTCTACCTCCTGTCCCAGCTGGACAGCATGATGGGGAGTCAGGTTGATGCGGTTTCAGACCTCTCCACGATGATTCGTGACCACCGTCGAACTGCGCAGCGTTCCGATGTGCCTGAGAGGCTGTGGTCAATCTACAAAGAGCGCCAGACTCGATTGCTTGCCGCTGAGAAGTGGTTTGATGTCGCGGCGCTGCATGAGGGTGCTTGGCACCCGATGGTGCGGCGTGCAGTGGATGATCACAACCTCTTGATTGGTATCGCCAAGGCCTATGAAGAAATTGGACTTGCCCACCAGGCTCTCCGTGTGACTCAGGAGGTCTACCCAATGATTCTGGCTGCGGGAGAAGATGACGAGGCCCTCATCTACGACTTGGCCCGTCTGTACGGCGAAACAGGAAACTCACGAGAGGGTCTCAGGACACTGCGATACCTCAAGGATCGGCCTGGAATTGCCCGGTCGGGAGCATTTGCGATGCTCCGCGCTAGCCTCCTGGAGCAGGGCGGAGATCTCGATGGTGCCCAGGTGGCCCTGAGGAGAGCTGCAAGAAGCTCTACCCATCGCGATGAGGCGACTGTTGAGCTGGGGCGAATCGACGCTGAGGCAGGACGATGTCGTCGTGCAGCCGGTGTTCTGTGGGGTAAATTGATAACCCCGGCAGGCCAGAAAAAGTTTGAGTCACCGCGCCCGTATTTGGCACTTGCCCGGTGTATGGCAGCACAGGGTGAGGGGGAAATGGCTGCTGAGGCCGCCCGCTTGGCTGCAGCCAGGACAGACTCAGCGGAGGAGAGCCGGTTCGCTGAATATATTGCGGCCTCGTCCCGCCAGTTTCCAGCCGATGAAGAGCAAGAGGCACTCGATGCGGGTAGCGATATCTGGGCGGCCTTGTCAGAGGACCACAAGGCTGGGCTCGAGCTCAGTGAAGAAATAGAGAAGCGCAAGCAGCCATAGGTTCAACATCGTTTCTCAAGTAGAACGCTTCCCCCCGGGAGGCGTTTTTTTTTAACTTTAAGAAAAACTGATCTTTCTCCTTAAGAAGTTGGCCCCACGACCGAATGGGTATCGACGAGTGGGGCATCCAAGCCTCGGGAGGTGAGAGATGAGCAATACTTTGTTTGATGGTCTGCACCACGGTCTCGGCAGAGTGCTAGACCTGCGTATGGCACAGCACTCAATGACTGCTGCAAACCTCGCAAACTCGGACACTCCTGGCTTCAAGGCCAAATTTATCCCCTTCGACAAGATTCTTGGTGAGGCGGTCCAACATCGCGGTGGACAAGGCATGAAGGTGACACACGCGCTCCACAATGCTGGTCTCGATGCAAACGTGTCAGACCCTGATGTGACAGAGATTGAGGCGGCACCATGGGTGGCCGACGGCAACTCTGTGGACCCAGAGCGCGAGGCAGTGCGTCTCAAAGAAAATGCGACAATGTTTAGTGGCGTCAGCCGCGGACTTGGTCGCCGTATGGCTTTGCTTAAGTTTGCCGCCAGTAATGGCGAGCGCGGTTGATTGGGGAGGATGAAATGAGTCTCTTAGATACACTTCAAATTACTGCGAGCGGCTTGACTGCTCAGCGCTTGAGGCTCCAGACGGTAGCTTCAAATATGGCGAATGCGCGCACGACCCGTACCGAGGAGGGCGGACCGTACAAGAAGCAGATGCCGCTTTTGGGTGCGGTTCGTGACGAGGCCTTTGGCAGTGACCTTGATCGCGCAATGACCTCAGTACAGGTCATGGGTGTTGTCGAGAGCGATGACCCACCTGTGATGGTTCATGATCCTGGGCATCCGGATGCCGATGCCGAGGGCTACGTCGCATACCCGAATGTCAATGTACTTGAAGAGATGGTCGACTTGATGACGACTGCTCGAACTTACGAAGCCAACACGAATGTCCTCGAGATGACAGACATGATGGCCAACACAGCACTAGAAATTGGGAGGTAATGAATCATGAAGATTACCGGAGTAGGGGCCCCACGGATTCCGATTCAGGAACCGAAGATGGCCGAGGGTATGGGTGGTATCGGTGCCGGAACAGGCGTCGGTCCAAAGAATACTTTTGCTGACAAGCTGGCCAACGTGGTCGATGGTGTCAGCGACAAACAGATCGCCGCCGATGACAAGCTCGCTGAGCTGGCCACTGGTGAGAATGTTGACCTTCACGGGACAATGATTGCGATGGAGGAGGCCGAGATTACCTTGCGGACGATGACAGCAGTCCGGGACAAGGTCGTCGGGGCCTACCAGGAGATTATGAACATGTCGATCTGATGCTTAGAAGCGCAGACGAAGCAAGGTGAGGGGAGCCCATGAGTTGGGTTCCCCTCATTTTTTTTGTTTTTTAAAGTACGGTTAAACCTCGCTTTTAAAGAAAAAATGAAAAAAAGTTGGGGTCGCGCCTAAAGCGGAGAGGTGAATGACCGATGGGGCGATGAACCCGTAGGGGAGCAGAACAGTGCAGCAATTTGTTGATCAGTTGAAGACTTTCTACCAGGGCCTCGGGGCTCGGGAACGCGGCATCTTTACGACTGCCATTCTTGCTTCCCTGATTACTCTTGGTGGCGTGTTCTATTGGGCCAGCCAAGACACATGGAAGCCGGTGTACACTTCGAGTGACCCTGGCGACGTTCAGTCGGCTGCGGCAGTTCTCGAGGAGAAGGGGGTTCCGTACAGGATCTCTCCAGACGGTATGCGTCTTGAGACCACGATGAGCAATGTTGGACGTGCCCGGATCGAGGCTGCCAGCGCGGGTAAGAACCCTGGTTTTGAGACCCTCGAGAACATCAAGCTCGGTACATCTCCCCAGCGTGAGCGCTGGGCGTATCAGCGGGCTCTTCAAGGTGAGTTGGTCCGTACGATTAATGCGCTCGACGAGGTCAAGGCCTCACGGGTGCACCTTGTCCTTCCAGAGCGGTCAGCCTTCCTGCGTGAGGAGCGTCCAGCTTCAGCCAGCATCACGGTGCAGCTGGAGGTTGGACGGAACCTCAAGAAGTCACAAATTCAGGGCATCACTGCTCTTGTCGCCGGTGCTGTAGACGGTCTCGACGCCTCGTCGGTGGTACTCGTTGATGACAAGGGCCGCTTGCTCAGTACAGATCGTGATGATGACGAGATGACCATGGGATTGCCGGCGCTCTTCGAGGCGCGTCAGGCTTATGAGGCACGCTACCGAAAGACGGTCGTGAGTGCGCTAACGCCTATACTCGGCTCCGAAGATGCGATGAGCGTCGCGGTCACGGTGGACCTTGATCCGACAATGGTCGAGAGCACGGTCAAGGAACTCGACCCGAATACACAAGTCACAATTTCAGAGCAGGTTCGTGAAGAGGACAGTAAAAACCAGACCAACGGTGGTGTTCCTGGTGTCGAGGCGAACCTACCTGAGAACAATGCGCAGGGTCGTCAAGGTGCTCAAGAGCGGAGCTCAAGCGAGCTCAGCAGCAACTACGAATACACCACTACCCAGCGCCGGACTGTTCAGCGTGCTGGCAGGATTGACAGTGTCAATATTGCAGTCATGGTGGATGATGCACGGCTCGCCGAGCTTGTCGCTGCGGCGGGTGAGGGTGCGGACGTAGAGAGCATCAAGAGTCAGATTGATGGTGCAGTACGTGTTGCTATGGGCTTTGATGAGGAGCGTGGTGATTCGGTTGCTGTGTCATTCATGCCATTCTCTGAGCCTCTTGTTGACTCAACTGACCTCGTCGGCGACAGCTGGAACCCCATGGACTTGGCGCCATATCTGATTGCGCTGGTTACGCTGGTTCTGTTCTTTGCCTTCGTGATTGTGCCTGCGATGCGTGCTGTGACCGCAGCCTCAGGGTCAGCGGCTGGCGGCCGAGGAGCGGGTGATGTGATCGCTCGGGCTGCAGGACGCTTTGGCCGCGGGGGAGAAATGGGTGAGAGTGAAGAAGGAATCAACCTCGCGGAGCGCTTGCGCATGCTGGTAGACAACTTCGAGCCTGTCGAGGCACAAGATCTAAACCGCCTGGTGGAGCTGCAGATGGATGCATCTGCTCAAGTGCTTCGCCGCTGGGTCCACAACTAGGAGACAGCCATGGCTTTGGCTCTACAGAATCAAGACGACATCTACTCCAGCCTCGAGCGGGCTGCGATCCTGGTCATGTACCTGGAGCGCTCCCTCGCAAAGGCGCTGCTTGACCTCATGAACGATGAAGAAGTTCGTAAGGTTGGAATGGCGATGGCGAGCATCGATCGCGTTGACGCGCCGGATATCGAGCGCATTGTTGGTGACTTTGTCCGGGAACTGTATGAGGTGAGCCTCATGCCGCGGACCGGTCCAGAGTTCGTCAACAAGGTCCTCCCCGAGCTCCTGGAAGATGAGCGTCGCGAGACGATTCTTCCGATTCTGAAGCGGAGAGTAAATACAGAGTTTGCTGACTTTATCTCCAATCGCCCGCCAGAGGCAGTCGCTGCCATTATGGCTGACGAGCATCCTCAAACTCAGGCTGTCGCGATGGCGCTGATGGGTGCAGATAATGCCGCAAAGGTCATGCGCTTGATGCCTGAAGAGGACAAGGGCGAGGTCACTGTGCGAATGGCGCGCTTGAAGCGCATTCCCGGTGAGCTGATTGATGATGTAACGACTGCGATTACTGCCGCCCTCGGCCGCGATGATGACTTCTTGGAGGTCGGAGGTGTCGACCGAACTGCCCGCATGTTGGGACGTCTGGCAAAGACAGAGAACGATCGCATCCTTGAGGTGGTAGCAGATGAGGACAACCCGCTCGCCGAGCGACTTCGTCGACGAATGGTTCTGTTCAGCGACCTGATGACACTGACCAACCGTGGAATTCAGACTCTCCTCAAGCAGGTAGACCGCGACGACCTCATCCTTGCACTCAAGGGCGGGGCGCCAGCAGAGGTGGACCGCTTCCTGGAGAACGTCTCGAGTCGTGCGGCCGAGGACATTCGCGAGGAGATGGAGATCATGGGTCCGGTGCCCAAGAGTCGTATTCGAGGTGCTCAAGAGCGAATCGTTGCCACTGCTCTCAAGCTGGCCGAAGAGGGAGCTATCTATCTCTCAATCGGTGCCGAAGAAGACGACGAGGACGAGTAGGCCACTATGTCTGGATTTGTACCCATGCAGGGCATTCGCGGATTCAACGCGGGCGTTATCGGAGACGGTGAGGGCTCCCCTCAAGTCAAGCCTCTTCAGGGAGACCTGGCGAGTGGTGTCACCGATGAGGAGCCTGCTGTTCAACTCCCAGAGAGTGCCGAGGAGCTAGAGGCTCTGCTTGAGGAGGCCAAGAGCCAGGCGCGCGCTGATGCGCAGGCGGTACTCGCAGATGTGCGTGCTGAGCTTGCGGTGGACAGAGAGCAACTCGAGGCCCTCATGGAGCGCGTCTCGGAAGGCCGCAGGGCGTGGGGAAATGAGGTTCGCAACGTCTTGGGAGAGCTGGTTGTTGTTGGTGTCCGGCAGGTCATCAGCGAGTCGGCAACGCTGCAGACTGAGCTCCTCCGTGACCGCTTTGCCGAGGTGGGTGAGCGGCTCATCGGGGAGCAGGAAATCTTGATTCGTGTCCGCCCTGAAGATGAAGAAGCTGCGCGCTCTCTTGTCGGCGGCCGTGACGGCTGGACTGTCGTTCCAGATTCAGACATCAGCGGTGGTGTTATCGCGGAGACGGAGGCGGGGAAGGTCGACGCTACACTCGGCGCTGCGCTATCTGGGCTGGCTGACTCCGTGCAGGAGTGGCAGTCCGAAGGCGTTGGGGAAGAGTAATGCGGCTAGGCTTAGATCAACTGAAGGACCACATTCGGGGTGCATCTAAGGTGCGTCAGATCGGCCGGGTACTTCAGGTTGTCGGGACAATCATTGAGGCGGAGCTCCCAGGGGTTGCCGTGGGTGCGATAGCTGACGTTGGCGATACCCAAGTAGAGGTCGTTGGGTTCAGAGAAAACCGGGCGCTATTGATGCCGCTTGGAGAACTCGAGGGCATATCGCACGGCGATCCGGTGCGGGTGAGGGGAACCTCTCTCGCTATTCCTGTTGGTCCTGGCCTGTTGGGTCGGGTCATCGATCCTCTCGGCGTTCCGCTCGATGGAGAGCCGCTTCGTGACTGTTCCAATCGGCGGAGTCTCCATGCGGACCCCCCGAAGGCAATGTCGCGGTCTCGGATCGAGTCGGCCCTCCCTACAGGTATTAGGGCGATCGATGGCCTGCTGACGCTTGGAGAGGGGCAGCGAATTGCGATTATGGCTGGCTCGGGTGTAGGAAAGAGCACCTTGCTCGGCATGGCTGCCCGAAATTCCCAGGCCGAGGTGAATGTGGTCTGCCTGGTTGGTGAGCGTGGCCGAGAGGTCAGAGAGTTCCTCGAGCGGGACCTCGGTCCAGAAGGTCTTGCCCGCTCAGTGGTCATCGTAGCGACTTCTGACCGTGCACCGGTTTTGCTCGTCAAGGCTGTACAGGCTGCGCTTAGTGTCGCGGAGTACTTTAGAGATAACGGTGCGAAGGTCATGCTGATGGTCGATAGCCTCACGCGGTTGGCGATGGCTCAGCGGCAGATTGGTCTCGCTGCGGGCGAGCCACCGGCCACAAAGGGCTACACCCCCTCCGTCTTCACATTGCTGCCACGGCTTCTCGAGCGGGCTGGTCCAGGCTCAGGGCGTGGGAGCATCACGGCAATCACGACTGTTCTTGTCGAGGGCGATGACATGGATGATCCGGTTGCGGACACCGTGCGCGGTATCGTCGATGGACACATTGTATTGTCTCGGCGAATCGCGAGCCATGGGCACTATCCTGCGATTGACGTCCTCGAGAGCATCAGCAGAACCATGAACATGACGTCTACTCCGGAGCACCAGGACGCGGCTCGAAAGATGCGCGACCTCGTTGCGACCTGGAGAGAAAACGAGGAGCTCATACGCCTCGGTGCATATCGTCGTGGGACTGATGCCAAGGTGGACCGGGCCATCATGCTGCGTGAGCAGATCGATGGTTTTTTGCAGCAAGGGGTCGAAGACATCACAGGCTATGAAGCGACGGTGAAGTCACTGATTCGGATTGCAGAGACACCTGATCCGACCCGTAGGCAACAAAAAGTCTCAAGGTGAGTCCCGCGTGACCGTAGGGGGGAGAGTCCAGTACCTGTGAGGGGCCTCCATGCGTGATACGCTGACCGTCTTGAAGCGAATTCGCAAGCACCGTAAGAAGGGTGCTGAGCACGCCTTCATGGAAGCTGAGAGGGCACGTGAGCAGCAAGAGCTGCGTGTGAACTCGATCGAAGAAGCGGTGGCCTCATCTCGGGTATCTAGCCAAGATGATGAAGAGGCTTGTTGGGTCGCACAGGCCGCAGCTTGGCGCATGAAGATGGAGGTTCGTTTACGGAGCGAGCGGAACCGGCTTGCTGAACGAGCTGAGGTCTCAGAAGATCGTCAACGTGACCTCGCTGTCGCCAGCCGGGAGCACCGAGTGGTCGAGCGAATCATCGAAATAAACGACGAACGTCGGCGTGTCGAACAGCGACGTAAGGAAGACAAGAAGCTCGATGCCATGGGTACACGTCGCTGGAAACGGAAGGGTGTATCGTGAGAAAGTTCTTTCCAGTCGTACTTATTGCCGGGGTTCTTAGCGGAATCGCGGCCACTGCAATTGGTGCCACGACATCTGTTCCGAAGGGAATTCGATCCGAGCAGGCTCGTGGGGCTGAGGCCATCATGGATCTGCTAGAGCAAAAGGATCGTGGACTCCAGCGCCGCGAAGCGACTCTCGAGGCGAGAGAAGCAGACCTGCGCGCAGCGGAGGCCGAGGTACAGCTTCGACTCGATGAACTCAAGACTGTCCGCGGAGAAATCCAGGACATGCTTGCCCAACTCGACGATCAGCAGCAGGCGCGTGTGACGACTCTGGTCAAGATGATGGAGTCCATGAGAGACAAGCAGGCTGCCGCAATTTTGAATGAGGCTGAGGACCTGGTTGCGCTCGAGGTCTTGATGCGGATGAATGTGTCCAAGGCCGGAAAAGCATTGGCCAAAATGACCCCAGCGCGGGCTGCATTCTTTGCAGAAAAAATGGGCGCACCGCCCCTGAGTCCGGAGGCTCCCTAAGATGAGTTCAACAATCCAAGGTACTGGTCTCTTTGCCGAGGCAGCATATGGCCCCGATGGGGCACCCGGTCAGGGTGGTGTGACGGGTGCTGGTGAGGCTCATGAGTTGGCTTGGAAGGAAGCCCTTGCTGCCGCGGGCAGCGAGATCATTGGGCAGTCTGGTAACCAAGCTTCCGGTGATGCAGCCGCCCTTGTACAGGGTGGCTCGGGCGCCATCGATGATGGTCTCAGCACCAATGGAATGAAGGATAGCCACCCACTCAGCTGGGACCGGCTCTCTATGACTGTCGCTTCGATGGTTGCCTGGAATATGCAGGTTGGCTTGTCTGATGATCTTCCAGATGATGTCATTGCTGGTGGGTCGGGTGCCCACACCGACTCGCCGTTGATGCCATCGGTTGAGCTTGATGGAGGTCCATTTGGTGCCGGCGGATCCGTTGCGGAGATTGGCTCAGGTGAGACAAATGCCGCGACACTGACACCCTTCGACCAGGTAGGCTTGGCCGGAGATGAGCTCGCTAACGGTCTCAGCAAGAAGGCGACTAATCTTAATGAAACACTGACCGGTGAGGATGGTATCTCCAGCCTCCCGAGCGAAAGTAGCCAAGCTTCAACGGTTCTCCGTGAAGGGCCGGAAACACACCAAGGCCCGGTAGTGGTGCAGGGTACACCGACGGACTCGTCGATGGTGGAGGGTATTCCCTCAGCTGATCGACAGACGGGGACGGCGAGCCAGGCACAGGCCACTGCCGCAATTAGGGCTGACAGTGCGGTGACCGTACCCGAGATCCCCACACTTCCAACAACGTCAGCCGATGGGGCAGCGGTGCTAAAAGGCACCGCCGTCGCGCCGTCAGGCTTTGAGAGTAATGGCTCAACAAGCCAGCTTGATGACGGTCGGCCTGAGGTCAACTTGATCAAGCAGGTCAGCAGTACGAGTGTTGATAGTAAGCAGGTCAATCAAGGGATTGAGCGACTGTCCGGGATTCGATCGATGTTGGCGGAGCTGGATAATCAAGCGCAGCTCCGTTCAGCCGTCGCTTCTGTGCAGCAGACTACTGCTGAGCGAGATCAGGTGGCAAGAACTGCAGCCATATCGACTGTTGCGCTCGCTAAAGACACGGCTGTTCAGACTGCTGTTTCGGCCTCAGCATCCGCAAATGGTCAGATCAGCGCGCACAAAGCCAGGTCGCCAGGCATCGGAAACGAGTCGGCTCCCGCGGAAGATGGCCGAACATTCGGGACCACTACTGAGGGTGACGATGACATGCCGGGTGTGACCGCGCAGCGACTCAACCCAGAATTGAGGCCGCGTGAGCAGCGGATGGCAACAACTCGAGTTGTTCAGCAAGATGTCCAAGTGAGTTCCAGTGGGGCTGAAAACAATGCGGCCTTTATTGGCACCGGAAATGCTGAGATTACAGCCGCTCAGGACACGATGATTGAGACTGCTACCGTTGCAGCCGAGACTATCGAGGCCAGTGAGGTGCCTGAGCTGCCCATCAATGACCCGAGTCAGATTGACTTTGATCTCGACGACCCGGCAGGGACCGTTCGGGTGTCGATGACTCGAGATGCTGAGGAGGTTGCAGTGAGACTTGAGACGCCGAATGAGGTTCTCGAGGAGTACAAAGAGATGAGGGGAGAGATGGATGAGGCCATTGGTCAACAGGGCCTTGAACTCGGTGACTTCAGTGCATCAGCGCATGGTGAAGATGCCGAAGCCGGAATTGAATCCTCAATCTCAGAGCAAGATAAATCGAGCCGGGGCGAGATCAACCAAGACATCAAGGGTCAGCAGAACCTTGAACAGTCTGGTGATACAGCGCGCCTGGTGAATCACATCGTGTAACGACTACACGAACATCGACTGTGTACGTTCGGGTTTACCGTCGGTTGGCTCATCCCGTAGCTTTTGGAGAAATCCAGGAGCTGCGGGATTTGTCGTTTTTTGTATTAAAAAAGTTTTTTTAAATAAATCGTAATTCAGCACTAAAACAGGGTCTCAGATCATCCGAAGAGTCATACCCGGGCGCGAACGCCCAAGGAGTGATGGATGATTGGTGGAGTCGAGAACGTCAGCAGCTACGAGGAACACATTGCAACTCAGCCCTCGGGGCCAGTTGCCTCCAGTGAGCTTGGCCAAGATTCGTTTCTCAAGCTCCTGGTCGCTCAGATGCAGCACCAGGATCCACTCAACCCCCAGGGCAATGAAGAGTTCATCGCCCAGCTCGCGCAGTTCACATCGCTTGAGCAGCTGATGGGCGTCAATACGGCTCTCGGCGACCTCTACGCTGCGACCACATCGATGAACAACGCAACGATGACCCAGCTGCTCGGAAGAGATGTCACCGTCTACAGTGACGAGATTCCATACTCAGGTGAGGGTGCAAAGGATCTGCACTTCACGGCCCCGAGTGAGGTCGACCGCATGACCATTACAGTCATGGACCCCGACGGCAAGGTTGTGGCTCGCGAAGAGCTCAACGGTCTCGATGCAGGCGAGGGTAGCTGGACCTGGGACGGTACCGACATCCATGGCGTGCAAGCCAAGGAAGGAAACTACACAGTCTCCATTACAGCCTTCGACCCCAATGGGAATCCCATTGATGTTCGGAGCCTGCTGAAGGGGACGGTCAACGAGATGTCCTACGCTTCCGGCGCACCAGTGCCATTCGTCGACGGTATCGAGGTCTCAATCGGAGAGATTCTGAAGGTCGAGACTGGCGCTAACGACTCGGACGAGTCTGCATGACCTTGACTGTGCCATCAACCGACGCGGGGAACATTCGATGAGTGTGACACGCATAGGTCTGGGCGGATTTAGCCCAAATGTCTCAGGTACGGGCAATGCTCGTGGGGAGATCGATGGTCGCTTCGGCGAGACCCTCGATGGCCTCATGGCAAAGCAGGAGACCAGAGATCAATGGGAGGCCGAGAAGACCGGCGAGATTCGCTGGTCTCGGCACGCGACCGCAAGATTGAGGAGCCGAGGAATCGAGCTGGATGAACATGCCACTGCAGAGATTGCAGAGGCTGTGGACATGCTCGAGTCCAAGGGCGCGAAAGAAAGCCTGGTGCTCTACGACGAGCATGCCTTCATCGTAGGGGTTCAGCGGAGAACAGTAATCACCGCCATGACCCGAGATGAGGCCGTCGGAAGCATCTTTACAAACATCGATTCAACGATTGTCGTGCGGTAGGCGCATGACCATTCTTGGGGAGTGGAGCGCTCCCCTTGGCCGGACCAAAGGACTTGTCCTGCGGAGGCTGAATGTGGTCCAGAAGTGGCCATACGCTCTATGCACCCCGAAACGGGTGCGCAATTCAACCCCACAGGAGGCATTATGTCTTTGTTTAGCACCTTGAGCACCGCATCTAGCGGTCTCAGTATGGCCGGTACCAAGCTCGCAGTTATCGGTGACAACATCGCCAACATCAACACCATCGGTTTCAAGGGCGCGCGCGCTCAGTTCGCCGACCTGGTTGCACGGGACTCGATGGGTCTCTCTGGTCCCACTCAGATTGGTACTGGTGGCGCGACAGACAGGGTCAACACGCTCTTCGGTCAGGGATCCATCACAGAGTCATCAAACGCGCTCGACTTGGCGATCTCAGGTAATGGATTCTTCCAGGTGAAAGATCCAAACGAGCACGGCTCACTGTTTACACGTGACGGCCAGTTCTTCATGGACGAGAAGGGCTTCATTACCTCCTCTGGTGGCAACCGACTTCAGGGTTTCAATGCTGAGGACAACCAACTCTCGACCATCGTCAGCGATATTAAGATTGATCGGTCAGCCCTACAGCAGTCTGCATCCACAACCCTGGAGCTCACTGCGACGCTGTCGACCGAGGCCGATTTCTCTACGACGCCGATCTTTAGTGGTGGATTCACGCTCGACGGAAACACCGACTCCATTGATGACGTCGCTGCAGACTCTGACTTTGCGACCTCGATCACCATCTACGATTCACTCGGCGCCCCGCACTCAGCGACCATTTGCTTCGAGCGTCAGAGCGCAGGAGACTGGGGCTGGCATGCACTCGTCGACGGCGGTGATGTGGGTGAGACCGATGGGATGGCATTCCAGATTGCTTCTGGCAACCTGTCCTTCGATGGTGATGGCGTCATGACCAGCTTCTCGCAGGTCAACACCTCAGCCACAACCCCTTGGAACTTCACGGGTGCCGATGACGGTGACATCGACTTCGAGTTCGGTCTCGACGGTTCAGGCACCGAGAACGACGGTGACCTCCGCGCGATGTCGGGTCCCTCCGCCATTACGGGTGTCATCCAGGACGGCTATGGGTCTGGTGACCTGATTCAGATGACCGTAGATCAGAACGGAAACATCATGGGTACATACACCAATGGTGAGGACATTCTATTGGGCCAGGTCGCACTCTCAGAGTTCCCTTCTTACGAAGGTCTCAAGCGGGTCGGTCGGAACCTCTACCAGTCAACCCAGATGGCTGGTGATCCTGCAGTGGGCACTCCTGGAACGGGTACACGAGGCAACTTGATCTCGTTTGCTCTGGAGCAGGCCAACGTCGACCTCGAGGATCAGTTCGTCGATATGATCCAATCACAGCGAACATACCAAGCAAATGCACGGGTCATCACGACCACGGATAGCACCCTGCAAGAGCTTGTTCAGCTGCTCTAAGGTAGCTTTTCAGTCAGATACCTTAGGGGGGTCTTCGGACCCCCCTTTTGTTTTTTTAGCTTTTACGTATTTGTGTTTGGGGTGGTCGGGTTCTGATCTTGCTAGGCTTGTAGTATTGTCGGGTGCGTAGGGGCGCTCCAGCACGTGCGCCAGCTTGGGAGATTGAGTGGTAGACGGTTTAATTGTGCGTGTTCTTTCGGTAGGACCTCAACCTTTCTCGTCGTTCATCCGACAGAGTATCTGAGGCACCCCCATGGATCTGGCGACAATCATTGGTCTGATAACGGTCGTAGGCCTGATCCTGATGGGGATCATGCTCGGCTCGCCGCTGATCATCTTCTTCGACGCGACAAGCGTGTTGATCGTTGGACTCGGGAGTATCTTCATCCTCTTTGTCGCCTACCCAGCATCCGAAGTAAAGTCGATGGCGGTTGCGGTTAAGAAGGCATTCAAACAGGATCCTAAAAAGTCAGAAGAGCTCCTCACCCTGATGCGCCAGATGTCGACCCGTGCCCGCCGTGAAGGCGTGCTGGCCTTGGAAGATGTCGCCCGTACTCAAGATGATGAGTTCCTCAAGCGCGGTATTCAGATGGTTGTTGACGGACATGATCCGGAAGCCATTGAGGACGTGCTGTACAGCGAACTCGACAAGACTGAAGAACGACACAAGGTGAACATTGGGCTGCTCGAGTACATGGGCGGTGCATCACCAGCGCTGGGCATGATCGGAACCCTGATCGGCTTGGTTCAGATGCTTCAGAATATGACCGACCCCAGCTCAATCGGGCCTGCTATGGCTGTGGCCTTGCTCACGACCTTCTACGGCTCGATTATTGCCAATGTGTTCTGCATTCCCCTTGCAGAGAAGCTCAAGCGTCGCAGCACTGAAGAGCTCGCTGAGAAGGCACTCATTGCACAGGGTCTGCTCTCAATCCTTAGTGGAGAGAGTCCACGCTTCTTGATCGATCGCCTGAATGTGCAGCTGCCGCCATCGGAGAGGTTCCAGGAGGCGGGCTAAGTGGGCAAGAAACGCGAAAAGAAACAAGAGGAGAAGTCGGGCGGTGCCCCTGAGTGGATGATTACCTACTCAGACATGGTGACCTTGCTGCTGACGTTCTTCGTTATGTTGCTGGCGATGGCCAGCTTCGACAGTCCAGGGCGAGTGGATAAGGTCATCGAGTCGCTTCGACGGGCCTTCGGTGTCGGTGGATATTCGCCGAATCCGGAGAAAGCACAGAAAAATCCGGCTGCTCACACTAGTGAGTCGAAGACGACAAAAGACCAAGTAAAACCAATAGTTACTAAACTTCGGGAGATCCTCTCTAAAAAGATTTCTGACGACTTAGTCAAGATGACCAAGACGCGGACCGAAGTAAGAGTGATGCTTGACCCCCGAATCCTATTCGCTCCCGGTTCAACGGAGCTTCATCCATCCTCTTACGGACTTATCGCCGACGTGGCGTTGGCCGTGAAGGACAAGGAAGTGAACCTCTTTGTAGAGGGGCACACCGACGGCACGGGTGACTCGACACGGAACTGGGAGATCTCAGCGCTCAGAGCGGTGAGTGTTGTCGAGGCGCTCGAGGAGCGCGGGGTTCCGGGCGAGAAGATGCAGGCCAGAGGAATGGGGGAGTTTGCACCGGCAGACATTGTCGACGGCAACTCATCATGGAATCGGCGAGTAGAATTGATTGTACAGTCTGACAACTCCAGCGGTTACGAAGTCGTACAATCGTTGGGTCCGTCAATCGGGAGGTAGCGATGGCTGAAAATGATGCCAACGCAGCAGGTGGCGAAGAAATACAGGTAGGTAAGCGAAGTAAGCTTCCAATGATTCTTGGAATCTTGGGCGTCTTCATTATTGGTGGAGGCATCGGCTGGGCCGTGTCCATGCTGATGGCACCTGCAGATCCCGCGGCTGATGAAAAGTCATCGTCATCTGAGGAAGGAAAAGAGGAGGGGACTGAGGAGGTCGTGACAACCATGACCAACTTCGGCTCCTTTACTGTAAATCTCCGTTCTTCAGCCGGCGGTCGCGTGCTCCAGATGGAGATTCAGGTCGAGAGCGATGCTGAGAGCGCCGTGAAGGTCAATGAGCGCCTCCCGCAGCTGCGTGACTCCGTCATCCTGCTTGCGAGTGACTACAGCTACGATGAGCTTGAGGGTATCGACGGCAAGTTCAGGCTGAAGGATGACATTCATGCCCGCGTGAATGCGGTCATGGAGCCCCTCGAGGTTCACCGTGTCTACTTTACGGAGTTCGTTGTCCAGTGACTGAGACTGATTCAAAAAATACCGACAACACGGCGCACCTTCTCGGACAGAGGAGTAAAGAGGCTGGCACTGCCATGCCTGCCGTCGAGGACTTCTTTCGGTCTGTTGCACACAAGGTTCGTGCACGACTCGTGAACAGGTCGAGTGTTGATATTCCGGTTCGCGTTGCTGGTGTAGAGGTGAAGTCCTTAGGCGCGGTGCTCGAGGATACTGAGTATCGCGAGGGCTCGATCTACAGCCTCCTGCGCTTCAATCCGCTGGGTCAGCCTGGCATGATTGTTCTGCAGGGCGCACTGCTGGGCCGAATCGTCGGAACTATGCTCGGCGAAGATCCTGAAGAGGAGACTCAGATGGGTGGCGTCAAAGCGCTCACACCGGTTGAGCAGAAGATTGCCTTCCGGGTCTGTGGTGACCTGGTGGGGGAGCTGCATGATGGGTGGCCGATAAGTCCAGTCCCGCGTATCGATACAGGCGCACCTGCATCGAGTCCGCGCTCTGTGACCGGCGATGTTCGAAATACAGAGGTCTTCGCAGCGACACTCGACTTTGGTCCACCGACCAATCCTTATGGTCTCCTCTGCTGTGCGATCCCGGTACAGGCCTTTCGTGCCCTCGCGGGGCCGGTGGTGATGGAACGAGAGAAAGAAGAGTCTGTTGTGGACTTGCGGTCTCTCATGCCCATCGAGGTTGAGCTGGTCGCTGAGCTGGCTGCATTTAGTCTCACGGTCACACAGCTCAGGAATATGGCTGTAGGCGACACCCTTGAAGTCGGTAATGTCCGCAAGGTGAACGTCAAAGTGAATGGAAAAGACGCTTTTGAGGGAGTCGCCGGAGAGATGGATGGCCACAGGTCGGTCCAGATCCAGCGCCGAACCTAAAAAAAGATCTCACCGAAAGTGGAGGTTTGATGGTAAATGATCCATCGAATCTCCTTTTTTTTGTACGTCCTGGCTAAAGGTTCTTAGGACATGACCGAAGGGGTGACATCAGCGAGGTGCTCCATGGCGGACGCGCAAAATCAAAACCAAGCTTCTTTCCTGGGTGACATCCCTGTGGAAGTTGTGGTTGAACTGGGACGCACCAAAATGGTGCTCCGTGATCTGGCGAGTCTCGACACAGATGATGTGATCGAGTTGAACCAGCCAATGGACAAGCCACTAGACGTTGTCGTCGGTGGAAAGCTGATTGCACGCGGCGAGCTCGTCATGGTTGCAGAGCGAATGGCGCTCCGCATCACAGAGATCGTCTCTTCCTCGGGGAAATCGGACCAATGAATCTGAGCGCGATGGCATTCGCGCTCATCCTCACCGCTATCCAGCAACCCGCATACGGCGATGACCTCGTCGTGGCGGCAGGGGATGAGTACGCGACCGAGCAGCAAGATGCTGGACCAGAGATGGGCCCGCTTCAAGCTGCACCGACAGTAAAGGCTGACGGTATTGATGAGCTGGCCCAGTTCGACCGCCTGTTTGGCGCTCAGGACAGCAAGCCTCTCTCTACTGCAGACCAAAAGATTGTAGACAGCGCCAGTGAGGCCGCTTGGCCTTGGTGGGTCTGGCCTCTCGGTCTGTTCGCCATCGGCGTACTGCTGATTGTCCGCAGTCGCGTCCACAACCAGAAGGTTCCAGTCGAGGCGATTCACGTCGTTTCTCGCCAGGCGATGGGCAAGGATGGCACGCTGGCGCTGATTGAGGTCCATGACGGTGACTCACGCAAGCGGAGGCTCCTCGTGGGACTCGGTGGCGGGTCTCCACGTCTGGTCGCTGACGTCAGTGCATGGGAGGTAGCTGTGGCCGCCCCCTCGAACATCGCGAATGATGCAGTAGCTGTTGTTGGGCCGGACCCAGACGCACAGCTCCTCAACGATGTGGAAGAGCGTCGAGCGAGTCTCCACGTAGCGACCAACTCTTTTGGTGGCCAGCTCAAGCAGGCTGCAGAGCGCTACACCGATATCGACACCGCACCGGTAAGCCCACCCAGCAAGGTCGAATCCACGAGTAAGCGCGATCTCATCGAAGAGGTCATGGCGTCACGTGAGCAGGTCCGGAGAGACTCGGTCAGTGCCCTCGAGAGTGAGCAGACCATTCGGAAGGCAAAGAGAAAGCCGACCTACTCAAGCCGGGAGATTTTGGCATGACCGGTCTTCGCTTCATTATTCTTCTTGCTGCCCTGTGCATGCCTTCATTGGCTTTTGCTCAAGAGGTCGTGTCTTCGGGCCCAGCTGCTGATCCCTTTGGTGAGGGCATTGTGCAGATGACGGACGAGGTCCGCGACATGCCCGTCGCCACGACTGTGCGCCTCATCATGGTGCTCACGGCACTGACTTTTGTGCCAGCTTTGCTCCTGGTGATGACTCCGTTCACACGCTTTATTGTCGTCTTCTCGATGCTGCGTCAGGCGCTTGGTCTGCAGCAGGCGCCGCCTAACCAGGTACTGATTGGACTGGCCCTCTTTATGGCAGCCCTGGTGATGGGGCCCACGATGAGTGAGGTCAATGACACAGCACTTCAGCCATATATGGCTGGAGAGATGGATACGACTGTCGCATTAGAGAATGCCATCAAGCCGATGCGGCGCTTCATGCTCTCCAACACCCGCCGTGACGACCTGTCTGCAGTCATGAACATGGGACGCATCCCTGCGCCTGAGAGTCTCGCCGATATCCCGACTACTGCAGTTGTGAGTGCCTTCGTTCTCAGCGAGCTGAAGACAGCTTTCGTGATTGCGGTGAAGGTCTATCTGCCATTCTTGGTCATCGACATTGTCATCGCCAACGTGCTGCTCAGCATGGGAATGATGGTTCTGCCACCGGTCATCATTTCACTGCCGTTCAAGCTGATGCTCTTCATCTTGATGGATGGCTGGAACTTACTGGTCCGCTCAATGGCGGCTGGTTTTGGAGGAGTCTGACATGACAATCGAAACAGCTATTCTTTGGGGACAGCAGTCCATCTGGGCCATCCTGGTCATCTGTGGACCGCCCTTGATGGCCGCCCTTGTGGTTGGTTTGTTCATCTCGATTCTCCAGGCCGTTACTCAGATCAACGAGATGACCTTGGTGTTCGTTCCCAAGATCTCGGCCGTATTCCTCGTGATTCTTCTCATGGGTTCATGGATGCTCGAGCAGGCAATGGCCTTCGGTATTCAGAGCTTTGAGTCCATTGCCCTGATTCAGGACTAAGCACTTGAGTACCGCCCTGCTGGTGACCATGGGTCTTGTCGCATCGCGTATTGGCGGTGTGTTCATGATCATGCCAGCCTTCGGGGCTCGCGGTGTTCCAAAGATGACCCGCGTTCTGTGTATTCTTGCCCTGACCTCAATTGTGGCCCCGATGGTGCCGCTGGCGCCAGTAGCCCCGACTATTGGATTCTTGCTCTTCGCCATCGCCACAGAGGTTCTTGTTGGCGTGATCCTCGGCGGCGTAGTCACCTTCATGTTTGGAACGCTGGCGCTGGCCAATGAGTTTGTGACCAACCAGATTGGTCATGGTGCTGCTCAGCTCTTCGACCCGATGCTCAAGATCACTGTTGGTCCAATCTCGACGCTCATGAGTCTCCTGGGCGCTGCAGTGTTCATCGGGACCAACATGCATCTGGTTCTTCTGATCAACGTGTCGGACACGTTCTACATCGTCCCCCCGGGGTCGGTCATCAATCCACTACCTGGTGGACGGATGTGGCTTCAGGTTGTGAGCGAGATGCTCTATGCATCACTGCAGCTTGCTGGTCCCGTTTTGGCGCTGGTATTTATGATTCACTGCTTCGTGGCTGTGCTGACCAAGCTGGCACCGCAGATGAACATCTTCTTTAGTCTGGGAATGATTCTCACAATGGTTGCGGGTCTCTGGATGGTCTACACCATCATGCCTCAGCAGTTTGAAGCGCACTACGGGCTCGTTGCCCATGCCATCGAGCGGGTACCTGAAGTGCTCGCTGAGATGGATGTGGGTCGGTAGGTGATGAATGGCTGAAGATAATGCACAGGACAAGACCCACGAACCCACCGAACGGCGGAAACAGCAGTTCCGCGACAAGGGTGACATTGCCAAGTCCAAGGAGGTCAGCGGAACCATTGGTCTAGTCGCAGCGGTCCTGACGCTCTCGCTCTTCCTTCAGCACATGGCCTTTGGTATCAAGGGCGTGTTTGTGATGGCCTATACGTCGATTCCAGAGGGAGACCTCAACATCCCGATTGTCATGGACATGGCGTATGAGATCGTGACGTCGATTGCGCTCATCCTTGCTGGACCGCTGATCATACTGTGGGTGGTGGCTGCTGTGACTGGCCTGATTCAGAGCCAAGGAGTCATTCCCAAGGAGCCAATCAAGTTTGATCTCACGAAGCTCAACCCGCTTCCGGGCTTCAAGAAAATCTTCCTGTCATCGCAGCCTCTGGTCGAGCTGGCCAAGGGGCTCATCAAGCTCGGTCTGATTGGGTGGATGGTCATCACCGGCCTGGAGGACCAGGTCGGCCTGCTCCCAGAGATGACCTATATGTCTCTCGAGGGCCTCCTCGAGGTGCACTACCAGATGGCCATGCTGGTGGTAGCGCGCGCCATGCCGATCGCACTCATCATCTCTGTTCTGGACTACGCGTATCAGTGGTTCCAGATGCAAGAAAAGATGATGATGACCCAACAAGAGATCAAGGAAGAGCAGAAGGACACAGAGGGCGACCCTCACCTTCGCGCTGCAAGAAAGCAGCGGGCCCGAGAGATCGCGAGCGTCCAGGCCATCAGCGAGGTTCGTCGTGCGGATGTGGTGGTCACAAACCCGACTCACTATGCCATCGCGATTCGGTACCGGCCGGATGAGGCGCCGGCACCGTTTATTATCTGCAAGGGTGTCGATCACTTGGCCATGAAGATCAAGGCTGAGGCGAGGGTTCACGACATTCCAACAATCGAGAATCGTCCCCTCGCTCGTGCGCTGTACGCGACCGCCAAAGTCGGTGAGATGATTCCAGAGGATCTGTATGGTGCAGTGGCGCAGGTAATCGCGGTCATCATGAGTCGAAGAGCCAAGCGCGGTCGTCCACAGCTTCGGACCTAAATAAAAGCGAAAAATGGCTTGGCGACCAACGATTCGGGTCCTACTATCTGTGCCTCGCTGGCGACGATATAAGTGGAGTACTCCTGATGACAATGACCCAGAAAATCATTCTATTGTGTGGTGTCATTGCATCGGTCGGGTGCTCAACGCAGCAGAAGGTGGCGTTTCGAAACACCGTGCCGATTGTGGGCATCTCGAGTCCAGTTGATGGCACTGCGTGGCCTGCTGATGCCGCCATACAGTTTCAAGGACAGGTGAGCGACAAGCAGGATGCTGCAGACTCGCTGACCATCATCTGGGAGAGCAGCATCGATGGAGAGATTGATGACGATGCTGCAGACTCCACAGGATTGCTACTCTTCAACTCAAGCTTACTCTCCTCAGGCAATCACACCATCTCTCTCACTGCTATCGATGCGGAAGGGGAGTCGGCGACGACCAGCATAGACATCGTCATCTCAGGAGGGGGTGGTCCGGGTGCTGAGGGTGCGCCAATTGTTTCACTTGATAATCCCGCTGATGGCGCTGTCTTCCTGCAGTCGGAGGCCATCACAATCCTCGGTCTCGTCACCGACGATGAGCAGGACTCGGGGACACTCAATGCGTCGATCGTGTCGAGTCGTGACGGCGAACTATGGTCTGGGCGGCCTGATGAGTTTGGGCGGGTGGAGCTGAACACCACAGGTCTGACTGTGGGACTCCACACCATCCGGCTTGATGCCATCGACGACGACGCCAATCGGGGCAGTGCACAGGCTCAGATTGAGATCATGGCCGATGCCAGCCCTGGCGTACTCATCGAGGAGCCTGGTGAGGCAGACTGGTTCTGGAACTCAGATACCATCCGGTTTGAGGGTGTGGTCACCGATGACGTGACGCTCGCGCAGGAGCTGTCGATCTGGTGGTCGAGTGACATCGATGGAGTCTTCAGTACAAATCCCGCAAACCCCAGTGGGTCGACGATAGTCGAGACAGTCCTCAGTGCCGGTCTCCACACAATCACACTGAGCGCTACAGATGTGGATCTCAACGAGACTCAGTACACACTGTGGCTTGAGGTTCGAGATCCGCTTGATCACGATGGTGATCTCGATGGTTACACCGAGAATGAAGGTGATTGTGATGACGCGAACCCGTACACCAACCCCGGTGCGGAGGAGATCTGCGACGCTCACGACAATGACTGTGATGGGGACGTCAATGAGGACGACTGGGATGACCTCGAGTCAAACGACTCTCTGAGTACGGCAACTGACCTCGGCCGGATTGATGATGGCTGGATCTTCAGCTCCGGTGAGACGGAGAGTGCAGGAATAACTCTACACTCTGAGTACGATGAGGACTGGATTCGGTTCGATGCTGGCGATGACTGGGGGATTGACAACGTCAATATCGACATCTCTGTAGGCTCATTCCCGCACACTGGCTTCTACGTTGTTGAGCTGTACCTGCTCGATGAGAGCTCAACAGTTCCCGTCGATATTGATACAGGCTCTGGCCGGCTATCCGTCCAGTTTGAGGGTGATGTCTGGGACGGCGGTGAGGACGACTTTGCTATTCGCGTCTACGCAGACACCTGGCCTGGTGGAACTTGTGGACGGCGCTTTGAGGTCGAAATCATCGACATGTGACTGGCCTAAAAGGCCTGCTCAAGTCTGAGGTAGTACTGTGGCGCTACTGCGCGGGTGGTACTCCAGCGATTGTGGTGGAGGGTGTCAGCCATCCACAGGCCAAAGAGGTAGCTCTGCTGCCCCCAGAAGTCGATTGCCGCCGCAATGCCAGTGGTCCAACCCATTGCTGTTGTTTCATCGACGATACCGGTCTCGAGCGAAGCGGAGAGCTGAAGCTTTGTTGCCCACCACAGCCACATGGGTATCGAGGCGTCTCGGATGGGCATGTAGCGGATCTCTGTCGCTGTGATTGCCCGTCGTCTGCCGATCTTGGTGTCGATGGGCAGTCCCTGGATGCCGTCACCGCCGCCCAGAGTCAGCTTTCTGTGGGCGACATCTGAGTTGGTGATGCCCATCTTTGCTTGGTTTGCGAGCACCAGACCTGGTCCCATTCGAGACAGGAGAACCATCTGTACCCTGGTGGTGATCCAGTCGTCGGTGTGCCCAGGAATGAAGCCGTAGGATGCCTCTGTCGCGATGCGGTAGCCCTTGGTCGAGATGGGGAAGGCATCGCGAGTGTCGACACGGAAGCCCGCCCGAATATCGATGGCATTCTTTCCAGTCTGCAGGTGCCTAAAGTCTTCATTTAGCCATGAGATACCCGGTCCAAATGAGGCCCGAAATATTCGGTTACGCCGGTCTGTGAGCCGACCAAAGCCGTAGCCGATGTTGTAGTGAACTGAGGCTGTCTCTATAGGGTTTGTACTGGCCCTGAGGAAGTGGAGCCAGCGGCTGGTGTGAAGACGTCGGCCGATGAGAAATGCGTTTGCTGTGATTCGTTCTTGCTGGAAATTGAACTCAGCCCAGTTGGCGTCAACAGTTACATTCCAGGGGCGAGGCCAGACATCGTTAGAGCGGTCGAGTTGGTAGACTTTGACGTCTGGGTCGACCCAGATCTTCTTCGGCTTCTTTTCTCGTCTCAGCTCGAGAGTGTCCGGTCCACGCTTTGTCGTCCAGGTCCGACTTTCCCCATCGAGAACAAAATGGATCGGCTCTATGGGGGTGTTGGGTGCCGCCTCGCGAGTAATCTTGACGAGCCAGTCTCCGCGGTTCCGATCAACAGTAACGGAGACGTCTTCAGGCTCGGGATGTCGGCGCCAGTCCTCGAATGCCTCGAGCGGAATCTGGGTGAGCGCGCTCGCCTCGGAGAGGCTCGAGCCGGATGCCACAGCTGTCGCCCAGGTCTGTAGGGTCTTGTCGCCATACAGGGCCTCAAGTTTCGCTGCAGCGGTCGTAGGAGGACTGGGGGCCTCCATCATCTCCAGGGGGTCGTCCCGAACGCGGTCGGAGAGCCAGCCCTCAGCGAAGGTCTCTCGAGCAAACGCGATTCGACCATCGTACAGGTATGCATCGATGCTGGGCCACCAAGAGCGCCACTGAACGAGGTCACGTGCCCTGGGTACCTCAAACACCGCATTCTCGAGGACACCGCCCACTAAGCCTCGAACCCAAGGGTCTTCGATTCCCAGGCTGGCGATCTGGAGCCCCTTTCGCACTGTCGGGATGTGGGTCTGCCAGTCGGGTGGGGTGACGCGAAGCGCACGGTCAGACATAAAGAGCGTATGCGGGCCATTTCGAACCAGACGTCGTCTCATTGGCGTCTCGATCACAACGAACGATGTCGCGGTGTCCATGGCTACACCGGTCATGGCGATAGCGATGGTTCGCAGGTCTCGTGTGTGTCTGGGGACGCCCTGGTCGATCAAGGTGAAGGTGACCCCGTCTCGGACCTTGAACTCTTGAATGCGTGCGCTTGGTAAGACACTCAGTGCTAGCCGGTCGGCAGTTCCAGTCCAGCTGACCGTGTCGTGACTGTAGTTTCCGTTGAGGACACCCAGTGTGCCGTCAGGCACGCTGAGCTCCACAACCCACTCGACGAGAGCGAGTCGCCCATTGATGACCGGGTGGGGGTGCCACAGTCCGTTTGCAAAGATTCCACGGCCCGGCACAACACCATTGGCGCCGAATCGTCGCGGGAGTACTGTATGAAACTGCCGCGGCCTATCGGTCTGTGGATCGGCCTCGATACGGACAACTCCCGCCTCGGGCAGGTGTGTGAATGTACGCTGCTGAACGCGGTCGCTCTTGGGGATCGGCATGTGGGACAGCAGGTCAATCCAGGTGAGGCCAGGGTGCTCGGCAGTCTCAAGCGTGCCTGTAATTGTTCGGAAGTCCTCGGAGACCTCCGCCTTCACATGGACCGTAATGGTTGCCTGCGGTGCGATAATACCGGCCCAGCTGGCTGAGATCAGGAACGCAAAGATAGCGAGCATGGCGGCTTAGTAGGTCAGGCCAACCGACATGTTGATGGTCGGGAGCGCCTTGGCAACGATGGAGCCGCTGGTTGTGATGTGGAAGTCACCGCTTCGTACACGAAGCCCCATGTGGGTGGTCACGAGGCTGTATCCTTCCTTATAGCTGTCTTTACTGCTCATGCCGCTGACGGCTGAGATTCCCAGAGCGTCTTGTTCCGCGCGGGCCAGGCGAGGCGATGCATTGACTTGCATAAAGCCAACCCCGATAAACGGGGCCAGATCGGCTTGGTTGATACCAATGAGGTACCCAATAGGGAAGGTGTGACCGACACTCAGGCTACCGTCCAGCGCACCCAGCTCGAGCTCGTCGTTTCCGATGTAGCCAGTGTAGCCAAGCTGCATGGACACATCAGGGGCCTTCTTGTAGCCCTCGAATACACTCCAGCGTGCAAAGCCGCCGAGCGCTGTCTGCTCTGAGAAGCCAATCCATGACCAGTTTGCGCCCACCTCGAGTGACAAGGGCAGGCCCTTCCGGATGGTCACGCCTGGACGCCAGAGGACGTGTGTAGGATCTTGTTCTGGGTGGACCCGTTCCCATGGTGCGGGATCGTTGATGTCCGTACCGTGAGCTGACAAGAAGGCCCACGTGTTGCTGAAGGCGACATCAAAGCCGTTGAGGCCGAGCGTCTCGGCTGGAGCAACTGGTGCATTCATGATTGAAGCGGCGAGCTGTCGAACCACAATTCCGTATGCCTGGGTGGTGAGACTCAGGTTCTCTACTGGCCTGTCTCTCCAGGTGCCGAGCTGGCTCAGCACGAGCTTGTCGGCCGCACTGGCTTCAAGCGATATTAGGGCCAGAGTCGTGAGCAGCAGTGAGGAGAGGGTGCGCATGTTCAATCCGATGCCGCATCGTAGCCCTACGGTGGGTCCTGCACAACCGTGTAGCGCCACCTCAAGCTAAATCCGTTAACAGCCAAGCCAAGGAGAAATCGTGGGCCCACTGTTGATAATCGTTGCCGCCTCTGCCTTTGCTCGTCTGTGCCGCATGGCTTGGGACGGTCATCTCGGCCTAGTTGCCATCGGAATGCTGGTCATTGCAGCAGTGACATTTTCGATGGGTAGAAAGCGCATCGGCGCACAGATGCGGGGCTTTTTAGACCTGCTCGCAAAGCTGGGATTTACTGTCGCGGGCTGTATGGCCTTGCTCCGTCACCCGATACCATGTCCACCTGATGCGGCTGCGGGCTGCGAGGCGCTGCCAGTCTACGAGACGATCACCGCCTACATCGACAAGGTCGATGTTCCGCTCGACACCTTCCTGATGTTTGCTGGCCTGGCGATGGCGGTGAAATTTGTCGGTGTGCTCTCGAGCGCATTTGCTTGGCACCTACTTCTGATTGGCCAAGGTATCCGCTTTCCTTACTGGCAAAAGATTGTGACCAGCTTCCTCATCGGGCGGTTCATTGGAACCTTTCTGCCGTCGACCATTGGACTTGATGGGTACACCTTGTATGAGGCGGGACGCTACTCCAATCAGTGGCCGAGAGCCATCACTGCGAAGGGGCTAGAGAAGTTCATTGGCGTCACTGGACTGTTCCTCGGGATGGTCGTGACACTGCCCTTTGGCTTCAGTGTCATCGAGAATGTGATGACTGATCTTGGTCGCCCAGAGGCATCGATGAAGATGGCGGGTGCGATTGTCACGGTCGCGGGTGGTATCTCAGCGGTCGTGATTGTAGGACTTGTGAAGCCAGCACTGCTCACTTGGGGCTTGAACCTCGTTGGCCGATTTACCCCAGGTGCGATTCGCGGAAAGGTGGTCGAGTTCACGGATGCTGTGTCAGCCTATGAAGGTAAGATCGCTCTGCTGATGCTGGCCTTGGCCAACAAGTTTGTGACGCACTTCACGACAGCAGTGGTCTACTTCTTCACAGCGCTGGCGATTGGTGCAGTCGGCGCCAAGTTCTGGCCGGTAGTGTTTGGCTCAACCATTCAAATCCTGGCGACACTCCTCAGTCCCACCATTGCTGGCGAAGGCGCTCGTGAGGCCTTCCAGGCTTTGCTGCTCAAGGATGAACTCGGTGGTGTGGCACCCGCTGTGCTCTCAGGAGCACTCGGATTCATCGCTGCAGAGGCTGCAACGCTCTGGGGTGGTGCCTTCTTGTGGACCCGCAAGGGGACCTGGCGTCCGAACTTCTGTGAAGTGGATGGTGAGCAGGTCGACTATGCCTGGCTCAATGACGACGACGACGCTGGATTTGATGCCAAGTCGATAGCCAAAGCCAGAGCGGAACACGCAGCGGCTCAGGCTGACGATTAGCCGCCGATGGCGGTCATGACGCCCTCAAAGAGGGTGCCGCCATCTATCTGACAGTCGTGACCTGATGGCTTGCCGAGGACCATGGCTCTGATCTCTGTCTCGAGCTCTGTGTCGGTCAGTCCGGTGCGAATCAGATCCTTGAGGGATGGGGTGCCATCGTGGGCAAGACAGGTCCTGAGGTGCCCATCAGCCATCAAGCGAAGACGATTACAGGTCGCACAGAAGTGCTCAGACAGTGGCGAGATAAACCCGACCTTCAGCCCGTTCTCTGCGATCTGTACTGACCGTGCAGGTCCATCGCTGTGTCCGCGGGGTGCGGATACGCTCAGTGTATACCTCTGACGCAGCTTCTCTCGAATTTGCTCTGCTGGAACCGTCTCAAATCGTCGTTCCTCGAAGGGCATGTACTCGATGAAGCGGAGCTCCGTGTCCTCAGCATTGGGCTCACAGTAGGAGATAAGATCGAAGAGTGCATCCTCGTTCTCTCCAGCAAGCAGGACTGCATTGAGCTTGATGGGCGTGAGGCCTGCTGTGCGGGCTGCAGCGATGCCCTTGAGGACGCGCTCGAGATTGCCGCCCCGTGTGAGCTCTGCAAAGCGGTCCGGATCCATGGAGTCAATCGAGACATTGACGCGATTCAGCCCGGCTTCAGCGAGCTGATCAGCGAGCCCAGCCAATGTGTGCCCGTTGGTCGTCATGGCGATGTCTTCGATCCCATCGATAGACCGGATGGCGGAGATGAGGGAGATGATGTCCGATCGGAGGGTGGGCTCGCCACCTGTGATTCGAACCTTGCTGACCCCCATTGAGGCCATGATGCGCACGATCCGCGCTATCTCTTCGTAGGTCAGGAGTTCATCTCGAGGCACCCAAGAGAGCCCGGACTCGGGCATGCAGTACACGCAGCGATAGTTACAGCGGTCGGTCACGCTCACCCTGAGGTAGGTGTGCTGACGGCCAAAGCTGTCTTCGAGTGGTGTAGTCATGTGGTGTGGCTAACTGGCACTGAGGGCTTGCCCCACACGCTCGGCGACAAGGTGGAAAGCGTCACCTGGTCCGTCACCGCGTGTTGCCGCTGGAATCCCGTCGTCACCACCCTTGCAGATACGTGAATCAAATGGGACCTGCGCGAGGAGCGGAACCCCGTATGTCTCTGCAGTGGCCTCTCCACCACCTGCGCCAAATGGGTGGGTCTTAGAGCCATCCGGCAGGGTCATCCAGGACATGTTCTCGACCAAGCCGAGGATGGGGATGTCGAGCTTGTTGAACATGGAGATCGCACGCTCAGCGTCCACTACAGCAACCTGCTGAGGTGTCGTGACCACCACCGCTCCTGAGAGCGGGACGGTCTGAATCATGGTGAGCTGAGCATCGCCTGTTCCCGGTGGCAGGTCGATGATCAGGACATCCAGGTTGGTCCAGGCCACGTCGTGTAGGAGCTGTCGAACTGCGCCCATCACCATGGGTCCGCGCCAGATTATGGCCTCTTTCTCGGGTACGAGAAAGCCCATTGACATCACCTGAATGCCGTAGGCCTCAAGCGGGATAATCTTCTTTGCCGCGTTGGCGACTGGCTTGCCTTGAATCTTCATCATTGTGGGCAAGCTGGGACCGTAGATGTCGGCATCCATCAGTCCAACCTGGAGTCCAGCACGAGACATCGCAATGGCGAGGTTGGTCGAGACGGTGGACTTGCCCACACCCCCCTTACCTGAGGCTACGGCGATGACATGCTTCACGCCTTCAATTGGCTTCTTGACGAATGGTCCTCCGTGGGGACCCATCCCGCCACCAGTCATTCCAGGTACAGCATCCTTCTTTGCGGCTGGAGCGGGTTCAGGCTTGGGCTCGGCTGGTGTTGAACGTTGGACACTGCAGTTGACCTCTCCATCGAATCCAACCTGCTTGAGGTTGTTGAGCAGTGCACCTTGGATGCGCTCTGCGTCTTCATCAGAGTGGCCAGTCTTGAGGGCGAGGGTGAAGCTGAGCGATGACCCTTCGAGGGTGCTGTCGACAATCAAGCCTGACATCCAGATACTCCGGCCTGTGAGCGGGTCACGGATGCGGGTTGCTGCAGGCTCGAGGATGGCTGATGCTTCTGACATGTCGACTCCGGTGGCCATGGGTAACCACTCTAAGGACTGTCAACGAGTAAGGTCTTCAGGAGTATTGGCATCGATCAGGCTCAACTCAGGCAGCGAGAATTGCTCAAGGCGATCCGTCAGTCGCATTGCTGGAGATCCGGCCTCAGCGAGCTGCTGCGCATGGTCAGCGAGTGTGACTGGCAAGATGGCCAACAGAGGGTGTATGTTCCCAGCAAAGCTAGCGACGCAGGGGGCTCCTGTCGCGAGGAGCCTCTCGATGTGCTCTGGCATCAGGTTGATGAGGTCGCAGGGCGCAATCAGCACCAGTGGTGTGGATGCTGAACGGAGAGCAGCGGCTACACCGAGGAGCGGGTGAAAGGTATCCGCCGTGTCTTGAATTAGCGGCCAGCCGAGTGATCCGAGAGCATCCTGACTGCCCACGATGTGTACATCCTCGCACCCGCCTCTCTGGAGGGTGCGTGCCATCCTGGCTGCCAGTGGTGTGCCTTTGAAGCGTAGGAGCGCTTTGTCTGAGCCCATCCGTGTGGACAACCCGCCCGCGAGGACTGCGCCAGAGATCATCCAGGCAGGCCAGGAACTTGTGCGCCCCGGTGAGCTGCTCGAATGAGCTGGACCCGAACCGTATCGCCCGCGAGGATCTCGGCGGTGTCCACATCTACCATCATGAGTCCATCGGCTGCTGCCATGCTGGTCTGACTCCCAGAGCCCTGGCCTCCAGTTGTGCGGACAGTCCAGCCGTCTGGGCCCTGCTGAAGCACGACCCGGACAAGCTCCGCACGGCCGGGACGCTTGGTATAGCTGTGAGCGATCTGTGCTTCAATCACCGGCAGATAAGGCTCGGTGCTGCCCATTGCCGCCTGAATCCATGGACGGACAAACTGCAGAAAACCCACCTGGGCGGACACTGGGTTTCCAGGCAGCCCAAATGCGGGCGTACTTCCGATGATGCCGAGGGCGAGGGGCTTGCCTGGCTTCATCCTGACTTTCCAGAACTGCATCTCAGCCCCGAGCTCCGCCATGGCATCCTTGACGACATCAAAGTCTCCCACACTGACACCACCTGTTGAGATGATGAGGTCCGCAGCGCTCGCACGCTCAAATGCAGCCCGAGTCCCATCGAGTGTGTCGGGAGCGATTCCACAGTCAATGGCGATGGCTCCCGCTGCACGGACGAGTCCCACGAGGGCTGCTGTGTTGGAGGAGTAGATCTGACCAGGTCCGAGGGGCTTACCGTCTGCAACGAGCTCATCACCGGTGGCCACGATGCCCACCGTGGGTCGGACTGCAACAGTGAGGTGGCTGCGTCCGACAGAGGCTGCGAGCCCGACAGCGGATGGCGATAATGTCTGGCCCTTACTCAGGACCAATTGTCCAGCCTGTACGTCTTCACCACGTCGGCGGATGTGTGCGCCTGCTGCAGCAGCTTGATGGATCTGTACGCGGTCCGCAGCAGCCGTTGCATGCTCACGCATGACGATTGCTGTGGTGCCCTCTGGGACTGGGGCGCCCGTCATGATGCGCGCGGCTTGCCCGGGTCCGATGGTCTTCTGTCCGACCTGCCCAGCGGGGATGGTCTCTGTGATGTCCAACCAGGGCCCGCCAGCGCTGCTGACTTCTTGCTCAGCACAGGGGTCGATGTCACCATCGCCACTGTTGGCATCGGCGGTATCGGCTGCACGGACAGCAAAGCCATCCATGGCGCTGTTGTCCCACGGGGGCAGGGGAGACACAGCGTGAACGTCTTCAGCGAGTATGCGGCCGTATGCATCATGCAGGGCCACCTCCTCTGTCGAGACGGGCGGCACTGTGCCGAGGCAGCGCTCAAGGGCTTGCTCGATACTCAGCATCTATTTTTGAATCTTCAGCTTCTGACCAGCCATGATTCGAGAACCAGAGAGCTTGTTCCACTTCTTAAGCTCTGATGTCGAGCACCCGTGCCTGCGGGCGATTCCCGAGAGGGTGTCGCCGCGCCGGACGGTATATGAGCTCCACTTCGGCCCAGGTGCGGCTCCGTTGAGCTTGATTTTCTGGCCTGGACGTATTCTTCCTGCATCCTTGATGTTGTTCCAGCGCTTGAGATCACTGGTGCGAACGCTGTACTTCTTTGCGATTCCTGACAGCGTCTGGCCGCTTCGGACTGTGTGACTCTGAGGGCGCTTAGGCTTGCTCTTTGTTGTCCCGCCAGTAGAGGCTGCCAGTGCCTTGTCTGTTGGCATTCCAGACACGGGGATGACAAGGTTCTGACCCACCGAGATTCGGTTGGCATTTCGAATCTTGTTGACGGTCTGGATCGCAGAAGAGCTGACGCTGTACTTGCTGGCAATGGTCCCGAGGGTCTCGCCACGCTTCACCTTGTGTCGTCGGTGCGTGATGCGGCTGTTCTGCGGAACCTTGTCGAGTGCAGCCAAGAATGACCGGGCGCTGTTCTTTGGGACGTGGACCGTCTGTCGTGCCGGTGAGGGAGGCAGTGCCCACCTTCGGAGCTGTGGGTTGTATGTTCGAAACTCGTCGACCGTGATGTCGGCACAGCGAGCGAGGACGTCGATCCCAACATTAGCGGACACGGTCACGGTGTCGTGGCTCATCGGCTCTTGCTTGATGACGTCACCAAAGCCATAGCGCTCGGGGTTCTTGCCGATGATGGCCGCTGCAAGCAGCTTGGGTACATAGTTGTCGGTCTCAGCGCGAAATGCGCCCTTACGCGAGAGGGTCCAGAAGTCCTTAGTGCCATGGTTTCTGATGCCCCTGCTTACGCGTGAGGGACCAGCATTGTACGCTGCCCAAGCGAGGTACCAGTGTCCGTACCGCTTCTTGAGCTTGCTGAGGTACTCGATGGCTGCGTCAGTCGCGAGCTCAGGATTTCGCCGCTCGTCTACCCACCAGTCGACACGAAGGTCGTAGCCTTTGCCAGTGCTCGCGATGAACTGCCACAGGCCGGCTGCGTCTGCATGACTGTAGGCGTGAGTAGCGTAGCCACTCTCGATCATCGAGAGGAACACCATGTCCCTAGGGAGTCCAGCTGCATCGAGCTTCTCGTACATCATTGGCCAGTACATTCCTGACCTGGAGAGCCACTTGCCGAACCACTTTCGACCTGAGCCCATGAAGTACTCCATCCAACGCACAACCGAGTCGTTGACGACCATTGGGATGTCGAACTGATTCGGATCAATGTCTCGAAGATGAAGGGGGTCTGATGCAAGCTCTGCAACAGGATCGGTGTAGAACTCAATCGCTGGTGTCGCGAGTTTAATGGCCCGATCGACGTACGCACTCTCTTGGGTGCGCGAGGCGCTGAGTTCATTTGTGGCCGCGCGACTCATGGCTGCGTCATGCGCATCCGAGTCCTTGGGCGGCGTGGGGGCCTCGATGAAGTCCCACAATGAACCATCGTTTGTGGTCTTGAGGGCACGGGATGCTTGAGCGGGGGCAGCAACAAAGAACGACAGCAGCAGAGCAGTATGAAGCATGGCGAGGGGAGTGTTGGAGGGAGTGGGGAGCGTCAAACGAGTGTTGACATGCGTAGTGTAACGCACAAATCAACTTTAGGGGCGGAGGTCCATGGCCCTGATGGCTCCCGCTGCATCTGCGTAGCCGTGGAGAGCGCTCGCGACAGCCCAGCTGTGGGTCTGCGTCGCACGAACATGGGCGATGTTGGCCCCGGTAATGCCACCGATTGCCACGACGGGTAGCGGGCAGGCCTTGACGGCCTGGCGGAGGAGATCGAGACCTCGAGGTATACCGGCTTGTTCCTTGGTTTGTGTGCTGAAGATGGGCCCAAACCCGATGTAGTCCACGGTCTCGGGGCATGCCCTGATCTGCTCTATATTGTGCGTGCTGAGACCGATGAGACCATCCGGTAGCATCCTGCGAACCCCACAAGGATCGGCGTCATCTTGACCGAGATGTACACCATCGGCTCCAACATCGAGTGCAATCTCAGGGTGATCATTGATGATCAGCAGTGCACCATATTGAGCTGTGGTCACACGCAGGCTGGTGGCCGCTTCATGGACCCTTGATGATTCCCAGGCCTTGGCTCGCAGCTGGATTACTGAGCACCCTGCAGCCGCCAGAGCGGTGCCCCATGCGACAGGCTCGCACAGTGATGCATCAGTAATGGCGTAGAGGCCTTGAGGTAATGAAGGTCTCATGTCATCTCCTCAGGCAGTGGGCGAGGGCGCGTGCTTTTGCGAGGGTCTCTCTCCATTCTCGATCCGGCTGGCTATCGGCAACGATTCCTGCACCTACATGAAAGCGGGCCAAGCCATCGATTACCGTGGCCGTTCTGATGGCGACATTGAGGTGTGCGCCACCGCCATCAGCGAACCAGCCGATGGCTCCGGTGTAGATTCCTCGTGGACCCGATTCCAGGTCGTGGATGACCTGCATCGCTCGCACCTTGGGGGCTCCGGTGACACTTCCAGGAGGGAATGCGGCCTCAACTGCTGAGACTGCATCGTTACCGGTGGCCAATACTGCGCTCACTTGCTGCTCTGCATGCCACAGGTCTCCGCACTGCCGAAGGTGCCTCGGCTGGGCCTCGACAGACCCAGGCTGAGCGATGCGCCCGAGGTCATTTCGAACCAGATCGACAATCATAGTGAGCTCTGCCCGTTCTTTCGGGCTCACCTCGAGCTCTCTTCTTGCCTGGTGCCCCTCCGCGATGGCTGCGGTGCCTTTGATCGGCAAAGAGAGGACACGGCGAAGCTTGGGGTCCACGCTGAGGAAGAGTTCTGGAGAGTTTGAGATGATCTCCACTCTGTCTTGGCGAAGATAGCAACCCCGTGCTGCTGGGTTCTGCTGCCGGAGGCTGAGCCAGGTCTTCGCTGCATTTTCAATCGGGATGGCGGTTTGTTCCCATGCGAGGTTTACCTGGTAGACGTCGCCTGCGTGCACGTGGCTGAGGATGGTCTCGACCCCATCTGTGTAGTGTGCTGAGCGCTCTGCGTGGTCGGCGGGT
>Ga0315315_10000433_pt1 | contig 34635 bp, 54 predicted proteins | sample M140m3416metaG_FD_203699 | JGI IMG/M metagenome (GOLD analysis project Ga0315315, IMG submission 203699) | Ammonia-oxidizing marine archaeal communities from Monterey Bay, California, United States - M1 40m 3416 | ecosystem: Environmental > Aquatic > Marine > Intertidal zone | place: USA...
ACTCTCCTATTTAAATCAGAAGTGTGGTACTCTATTTGATATACGTCTGCCCAATCAATCGTTGAGGTTGCGTTCCCCCAATAACTCTCGCTGTATGCTTTTCCCCAATCTATTGTATTCGCCATCTTTTTCTTGTCGTTTTAAATATTGTTTTAGTTTTTCAACATTAATCTTTTTCGGTTTGTACATGCTCATAATTAAAGAACCCAGCTATGAAAATTAACATCCTTGTCAGGGTACATATCTTCATTAGAGTTAGAATTATATTCTGGATATAATGTCGAGTTATAAGTCATGTAATCAATAAACCTTCTAGTATAAAACTCTGCTGTTTCTGAAACCTTGTTTATCAGCATTGCAACCTCTTCTTGTGTTACAGAATCAGAGTTCTCACTTCTATGTTTAAATACTCCTCCATTACCTATTTGATACATAGCAAACGGAAGATAATTACTTTGTGTAAACCATATTAACATTGGCTTTATATAAGTTGTTAATAATGATTTGTAATGTGCGTTAGCAGGATTATTTATATCGTTACCTGTTGTTATTAATGTTTGTAGTTTATTATATAAATCTGTTCCTAAATAGTTTTGTATGTGAGTATCTTGTGCTACCTCAATAAACTGAATTACCTTATCAGCATCTAAGTTCCCATCTATTATGGATTTTCTCTTTAAGTCTATTACTGTTATAAATAATGCTTTTGCCATAATCTTAACTATTTGGATAAGCTCCTGAGTTCGGCATATCTGCTGGTCTAACAGATACCTCTGAAGGATTATTAGGTTCTACAAATCCATCCTTTGTTGCTTGATTAACACTAATCTTTGCATCATCAGATACTTTCTTTTTATACACTCTTAGCTCCCAGTAATGCTTACAGTTTTTACCACCCTTGTATTTAAACAGAGAATAGTTTCTACCTTTGTGTCCAAGCTTTCTGTTTACACCTCTAAAACTCATTGTGCCAATATCTTCTTTTCTGAATACAATATTGTCCTGAGTATATAATTCCATTCTTTTACAAAATTCTCTACTATTAGGAGACTTTCTTACAGGCATATAAGCATATCTTACTTTATATATTCCTCTATCCTGTTTAGACTTCTTGTTAGGAGCAGACTTAATATCTGCCAAATTATCCAAATTAAAGCCCTTTTCCGAGTCGTTTACCTTTTCGGAATGTATAAGCTCCCAATCGTCAGAGATACGCTCTCCTAGAGCCTCTAATTGCTCCAAAAGGTCATCTCCTTCTTCATCACTAAAATCTGTTACTTCATCTGAGCTTAACTTCTCTCCTGTTTCTTCTTCTCTCTTAACTCTTGTAGAGATGTTGTCTAGCTCTGTAAACTCAATCGGTTGTAGAGTTACAAAGTATAAACTCAAGTATATCTTGTTAAAGTTTAGTATGTCATTAATACCTTCTATAATTCCTTCTTGGAACGGTCTAATAACAATATTGTCCATCAATATAGAAGCAGTTCTTAACTCTTCTGCGTTATTCCCAAACCCTGTATTGTCTTTTATCCCCAAAAGAATAGGAGATACAATACCATGACCTAACATAATCTTCTCTCTGCTCTCATCAGATAAGAACTGATATTGCGCATGAGCATCTGGTAAGTGAATAGGTTCTAGGTCTGCTTTAGTTTCTATAGATTCGTTAAATGCCAGTATGAATTTGCCTGCATTAGAACTGCCACTAAATTTGTCATATATTTTTCTTTCAATAATCTCTTGAGTTTCCTCATTAGGAATCCCATTATTAAAGTTTATTAGTAAGCTAGGCTGTAATCCTTGCTTTATGTTACTGATGTGATAATTACTTACTTCTTCTTCTAAAGAACAATATTGTAAACATCCATGATAATCAACAGGAGCATAATAATAAAAGCCACTTCTGTAAGGCTTGAATATATATAGCTCTGATTTTTCACTCTTTGCACCATTCCCAAATGTAGGGATTCTCTTAGGTGTATCGCTTGGCTTTATCTCAGCCCACTTTGGATGATAGTAATAAGCTCTGATAACCCCTTTTGCATCACACTTCTCTGCTCGTAAACACTCCATAGGAAAGTGTAATACTTTTATTATTTTGGTTTTAGACTTGTTGTATACTACTTGCATAGCTGCTTGACCTAACATCTTGTAATCATTAGATACTCTCTTTACATCTTTAGGTCTAATCAATACCTTGAACTTAGCGTACATTTCAGGAAACTCTGCACTATCTGTAGCCTCTAATCCTCTACCATAAACCATATCAACAATACCGTTGATACATCTACTGTTAGTAGGTGAGCCTAAATACCTTTCAATAAGTATGTCGAAGTAGTCGTTGTTCTCTCCATAAGAAATCCACTTCTTATTGTAAACCTCTTTTACCTCTGGTATCTCGTAACCAGACAAGTTTACTACTCTTATTGAATTATTTTTTTCTTTATTAATCATTTAATATAATATATTCGTTATCGCTAGAAGAACCAGTAAAAGGCTCGTATTCACCTGCATCAATAGAATGAATAGCCGTATTGTTATAAGGCACATCATTGTCAGTTAATACTAAAAGTCTATCTCTATAAAAAAGCTTTCCAGTAGTATTGTTTTTTATCTCCATAAAGTAATTAAAGTTCTTCCTAAATGTATTTACTGTTGCTGTTACTTCTAAAGCTAAATAGTTAGGATATTTAGTACTTACTAAATTTAAAAAACTAGCACCATTATTGGTTTCTTCTTCCACAAACTTAACAGTAAGCTTATTAGCATCAAGAGTAATAGTTCCGTCCTCTTGAGTAGTGTATTCTACAACACCATCTCTAGGTATTATGTTAAATGTCTGTGTCTCTGCTGCATTAATAACTATCATAATATGATAACGTAAAAACTATTTTTTGTTTTATAATAAAAAAGGGTAGACCGAAATCTACCCTTTTAATTGAATAATAATAAAGGAAGTATTATTCGTTACTCATATTTGAAGTCTGTACGTCAAATCCAGCACTAACGCCTTCTCCAACTAAAGTACTTAGAACAAATAGAGATGGAAGGACTTCTTTTCCTTCGAAAGAAATTGTATAACCATATAAATCTCCCATTGCACCACCAGTAGATGTATTCACAGATACTTCTACTCCGTTTTGTGCGCCAGCAATCCTAAATTTACCATTGTAATCTTCAATGATAATATGAGGTCTACCGTAAGATAATAACTTTAATTGCATCATAGTCTCAGCATTCTGAGCCTTAATAACAAAACTTCCTGATTGTGTCCAGAAAGATGTTCCGTTATCTCTTGAATTTTCATTAGTTTCTTCAAACGTATTGTTGTCTCCTCTTACTTCAAATTTGTATACCTGTACTCCAGCAGTTAAAGTGTCTACTTGACCGTTAAATGCAGAACCTGATGGTGCTACAGAAGCAGAGTCAGCCATACCAGCATACATAGCAGAAGTGTAGTTTCCAATGTATAAGTTTTTAATACCACCTACGGATTCTTTACACGCCTCTAATCTCCCTTTTGATATATCACAAGCCATAATTTAATTGTTTTTATTAAAAAAGGGTAGGTAGAATTTCCACCCACCCTGTTTTATTGTTAATACTTATTTAACTATTATGTATAGTAAACGATTTCTGAACCTAATCCGTACTGTACACCAGCAGTATATCTCATAACGATTCTTACATTTTGAGAACCATCAATATCTGCCATGTCAATTACTTTTACTTCATTGTGGTCTGATAATAAACCAGTACCGAAGTATAAGTTTGATTTTTGAGCTGCCATTGCATCATTATCAGGTAATCCGTTAGCTACGAATAATTTAACACCATCAAAAGATAATGAACCATTATTCCACCATTGTGTACCCATATTGTTTGTACCTGCAGCACCTAATCCAGAAGCTCCAAATCCACCTAAAGCTCTTACATAAGCTCTAGCAATGTTTTGAGATACATAGATGTATAAATCTTCTTTTCCATAGATAGTAGAAGGAATAGCATCTACAATCTTACCAAGCTCAGCGATTACGTTTGCAGCAGTTACAGTTGTTCCTGTTACATCTACTACGTCTGAATCAGCAGCAGCTAATACTGTGAATCCGTCAAACTCACCAGCAGTAGCGTTAGCACCTTGCCAGATTGCGTGTTCGTTTTTCTCAGCTACTTTAGCGATTACATGAGCTAATAAGAAATCTTGGAAATTCTTAGGTAATGTGTCAAATGCAGAATATCCCATAGAGACAGCTTCCCAATCTGAGACGAAGTCTTTCTTACATAACTGTAAGTTTACTTGAAATTCTTCTGGCTGAATAATTCTTTCTGTTAATGTAACAGAAGAAGTAGCAGCGAAATCACAAGAAGCGTTAGCAACTAGGTCTCCAGTAGCTAATTTCTTAATGACTTCCTTAAATTTAATGTTTGGTTTTACTTCAATTCCACCATTATCGATAGTAGAAGAAGAAAGAAGAGCTGCAGCGATATACTTGCCAGCAAATTCTCCTGCGTAAGTACTTGTTATACTTGTTGTTGTTGCCATAATTAATTAATTAATTGTTAAATAATTTGTTAAATACTCTTTGTTGTGTCGTCATAGGACGGTTTTGAGAATATAAATTCATTGGTTTTGAATCTACCTCTGCTTCAGGTGAATGAGAGATTGCTTCAGCTTCCTCAGAAAGTTCAACTTTGTCTGAGCTTAATTCTTCAGGTGCATCAGAAGCTTCCTCCTGACCCATTCCATCCATCATTTGCTCATACATAGCTTTAAATTCAGCTACTACTTTGTTTAATTCTTCTTTTGTAGCGTAAATTTCTTCTGGTGCTTCTTCAATTACTTCTTCTTCAACTTCTTCTTCAGCCAATTCTTCCGTAGAACCTTCTTCTACTGTTTCATCTTGAGCAAGTTCTACCTGCTCTTCAGTAACTTCCTCTTTAACTTCAGCAGAAAGCTCCTCTTGTACAGGAGTCTCTTCTTCGGTCTCAGCAGAAAGTAATACTTCTTTGAACTTTTTAATAATTTCTGTTGCTTTCATAAATAATTATTTAATTTGATAACGATTAATAAAATATCTGTTTCATTTTCAAGGTTATGGAGTTGTCCCTTGTCCTGTTAAAGTTCCAATACCTTGTGCTTGTAAACTTCCATCACAGCATTTACTACTGTACGTTCCGTCTTTGCATAAACAGCCTCTCTTTTTGCCTGTTGGACTTGTTCTACTTGGTGTTTTTTTCATCTACCTTGTCCTTTATATTTCTTTTTATATCCCTTTTGTCCTACGCTTGCATTTTTGCTATGAGGATGAGACTTTCTCTTGTTCTTTCTATATGTGCTTACTACTTTTCTAGGCATTACTTTTTATCAGGTATACAGTTAGGAACTAATCTACCATTCTTCTTCTTCATACCATATTGAGTATATCCTTCTTGACAAGGGTCTTCTTGTAATAAATGCTCTTGACAAGGCATAAACCATATCTTGCCTTCTACCTCATGCTCATGAGAACCCTCACATCCTAAGTCTGCTGCTTTCTCTTCAGCCATCTCTTTAGTAGCAAAAGCCAATCTGTTATCAATAATTATATAATCATCATTAACAGGAACAAATTCTTTAGCTAGTTTCTTTTTATCTATTTGCTTTAGTTTATTGATAGCCCAGTTAACACCAGCACTACCACCCCAAGCATCCCACATAATACCACCACATCCTTCTGAATACGGTACGTCTTTGTTTTGTTGGTGTCTCTTAAAGCTTGCCATTCTAGCTATTGTTGAACGAGAGATACTAGCACCTGATGCTAATTGTGAAGCTCTTCTCCATCCTACTGGTGTTCCACAACTACTACCGTTTTCTTCTTTATATTTTAATGCTCTCTTTGCATTATTTCTAGCTCCTTTAGGATAGTCGTTATAGCTTTCTAGTTCTACATCTAGTTGTGAAAGCACAATATCTTCTAGTTCAAATATCTTAGCTAATGCTTCAAACTCTTCAGAGTCTATCTCTTCTTTTACGCTTTCTCTTGGTCTTTCATCAAGCTTGTCTGTAAAAAATCCCTCAATACTAAAACCTTTTACCTTGCCTTCTTTTACAAACTCTTGCCATATCTGGTCGTTGTTTACCTTGACAGACACCATCCAAGTTCCTACAGGTAAATTAAGATTGTACTTAGCAGACTTGTCTTTCTTCTCATCTTCTATAATCCAGCTTTCTACTACGCTTAATCCTTTTAACTCTACATCATGTTCTAGTGTTGAGTTGTTTTGTTTACCCTTCGTTAGAAACAGCTCAGATGCTCTCCTAACAGTATCTTTAGAAAAGTATATAAAGTATTCTTTATCTCCACTTTGTCTAAATATCTTTTTGTCAGGTATTAATGCAGCACCCATTAAGATTCTTTTCTCAGAATCTACCTCTGCTAACTGTACTGTTTGTTCTTTAAGAGCAATAAAGTCTTCTTCTATTGCTGGATATTCTACTATAGAAATTGCTTCTATACCAGAAAAATCATTTTCTTCGTCTATAAATAGTTCTATAATATCTTGTTCCATAATTTGATAACGATTTTTATATTATTTGTTTTATATTAATCACCAAGTGATGCTCCTGTTTGTATTTGTAAATCTAGTTCTTGTTGTGATGTAATCTCATTACTTACTACATAAGCTTGTATTGGTTCTTGGAACTGACCTCCTACTGCTTCAGCTAATTGGTTTGTTCCTGTGCTTCCTACTAAATTAAAATCAAAAGTTCTACCTCCACCACCTCCACCACCTGCTGTTGATGAAGATGCTCCTTTTATGTTTTTATTTCCACCAATAGTTGTAGCTAAAATGTTTGCAATAGATATAGCAGCGCCTATTTTTGTTCTTTTATTATTTGCTGCCAACATAGCTGAATTTGCTGCAATTTGTGCAGCCATTGGTGCAACTCCAAGAGGACCAGCAGGGGCATAAAAATCTGCTACTTTTTGATTTGCAGAACCTGTTGCTGAGGTTGCTTCTGCAATACTTCTTTGCGCCTCTACAACAATAGATGCTATAGCCGCTCCTTTTTGTATAATCAATGCTGCAGTTGCCAAAGCACTACCTCTTTGAGAAGCTGATGCTAAAGCCGTACCAATACCATTCATAAAAGAAACATATTCCATATTAATATTTCTTCTAGCCTCTATAATCATTATTTCATGCTCTAACTCTTGGTCTTTTAAATCCATCCTCATTATAGAAAGCTCATTTTCTGCTTCTATCCTTTCTATAGAACCCATGTCGGTGTTAAGAAGCATTTTTTCTCTATGAGCTATTTCATCTTCCAACACTTTGTTGTTTGCCTCTGATGCTTGTATTCTAGCTTCATCAAAGAATAACGCTCTTGACTCTAAATACCTTCTTCTCAAGTCAAATTCCATTGTTTTAGCTTCATCATACCCTTCCATTAAAGAGTCTACATCAAAAATAGCATCAAAAACAGGTGCTTTTGCTTTTTTAGTTGTTTTTTTAGCCTTTTTACCCCTTTTTTCTTCTTCTTGATTAGTTAAAGACATTAGTTTGAGATAATCTTCCACAGCATTATTGTATTCTAATTGAGTGTCGCTTAAATCAGCTATTATTTTATCTTGGTCCACTAGTATTTGCGCCCTGTCTCCGTTTCTCGTTACGAAGTCAGCAGTAGTTTTGTCAGCAATCTCTTCTTCAATTTTTGTTTTTTTAGCTGTTAGCTCAAGTCTTTTATTGTATAACTCTTGTATTTCTAGCCTTTTTAAATCTATCTCTAGCTCTCTTTCTTTTTCTGCTAAATAATCCTTAGTTATTTTTGTTAATTTTTCAGTGTCTCCTGCTGCATCTTTTAACTTATCAGACAAATTTTTGTCTAATTTAGAAAGACCTTTAACAATACCAACTCTTTCTTGTAGACTAATGTTAGCATCTGCCAAAGCTTCTTCATAAATTTTTAAAGTTATTATTTCGTTTTGTAAACTTTTGTTAAAACCCTCTGAAGCTTTTTTTGCTTTTTCACTTTCCATAGACCATCGTTCTAGGGCAGCAATAGCTACATTAATAGCGAGTATAATTCCAAGAGGACCCATAAACGCTTGACCAATATCCTTTAGACCTGCCATAAAACCACCTGCTTTTTTTGCAGTAAAAACAAAGTTGTTTGCTAACTGAGAAAGGTTGTTTGCCACACCTCTAATTCCGTAGTTAAAATCGGAAACTACTCTACCCGCTTCTAAAACAGTAGCAGATGCAGAACCTGTAGCACTCCTAGCATTGTTAGCTCCTGTTGCTAATGCGTCAAATCCTTGTGATGCTTTAGCACTAAAGTTTTGCGCTGCTTGTCCAGCCTCTACAAATCCCTTAGTTATACCATCTATCTTTATTTTAGAATCTTTGGTATTTAATTGTATAGTAATTGTTTTTACTACTTGTGAATTAGTTGCCATTATCTATTTCGTTTTATTGCGTTTTTAAATTCTTTCCAATTAGTAGGAGCTAAATATTTACCTTTGGCTATCTTTATATCCTCGTCATCTATATGCCAATCTGCTGCTCCTAATAAATCTATTATATCTCTTATCATACTACTTCATTCATTAACTCTAGGTCTGCTTTACCTGTATTAATATTCATCTTTATTTTGTTTATCTTATATTTCTTAGCAGAAATAATAAGCCTGTCGTTTAGTTTAAGCTTATTAACTATCTTAGCTGGTAACACTACTTTAAACTTAGACAATCTAGCTTTTTCGCTATATATACCTGTTACATAATTAAAGTAAAAGTTAGCAAACAGACTTTCATTGTTTGGTAGATTAGTGTCTGCAAAATATTCGTCTTGCTCTTCACCAAAATGTATGGTTTGTAGATTAGCAGTAGGTGTTGTTGTACCAGAAAGGATGTGAGTTCTTGTGTTTGCAGGTCTTATGTATTTGTCTATCGCAGTTCCATCCTCTAACATCATCTCATAGGTTGAAGTTGTAGCGTGTTTATGACAATAAACAAGTAAGGGTTTGCCTAAAACAGGGTTCTCATCTTCACTAACCATCCAACCCCATTGTGTATTTGTAAGCTGTTGCGTTCCTGATTGATTAGTCATTCTCTCAAACATCATGTGTTCAAACCCTAACTCAACATCATACTTGCCTCCATCAAATGCTAAAGGACTATCTATTTCATCACTACGGTTATCTAGTCTTTCATTACCAAACTCATCATTTGTTATCTCATTGCTATGTATTATTGCGAAAGTAGAAGGGTCGCTATATTTAAAGTTAATTTCAGAATATATGTTTGCTTTACCAACACTATGTTTATCAGTATACAAATATTCTGTTATATCATAATTTGTTCCTTCAGAATAATAATCATCTAAAGTCATTACTTTTATTTTACCAAAATCTGTATTTGTGCTTCCATTATTTAATATTTTCCTGTCATCATAAAAAGCAATAAGATTAAACATCTTAAATATAGATGTTAGGAAATCTATAATTTTCATCTTTGGCATATTAGCAGACATCTCTAATCCTGAAGACACCTCAAACCCATTTGTGTTATATTTTGGGTCTGATGGAGGTGCCTGTTGGTTTGCTATTGTGTAGTTAGCATCATAATGAGAGGGTGGGGTTGATGAAGAAGTTTCTTCTGTATATTTTTCTATTACTAAAGAATTTATTGTAGCACTTGTAACTGCCCCTACAGTTTTAAGTTTAAATACTGGAGTATAGACTCTGCTACCAAAAGCAAAAATTGGTATTTGAATTAGAAACGTAAACACCGTTGGGCTACCCATTCCTACTCCTGTAGAAACAGAGTCAGGATTTATTGTATTACCTGTTTGTGTGTCTAATAATTCAGCAGTATATGTAGCTCCTGAACCTCCAGCAGCTGTAACACTAATAATATATTTATAATAAACCCAAGTACGATTACCTACTAAAGGTGAGCCTGATATTGATGATACTAAGTCTGTGTTTCCAGTATTACTTCTTGGGTCATCATTACCTGTTGGAGAGGTGTTTGTAAATGTAAACTCACCTAAACCTATTGATAATACGCTTTCTCCGATTTGTGTTGCTAAATCACCAGCCTCTCTATGTAACCATAAGTATAGCTCGTGGAATGTTGCATTGGTCGTGTTAAAGAAATCTGTGCTAAAAGTAATATTGTATTTTTCTTCTATTGCTTTTATAATATGATAAATTCTAATCGCAGGTTTTAAGTCTACCAGATTTATACCTTTTTTATCATTACCATGTGTTTGTACATTCCTAGAAGGAGTGTCTGTGTTTGTAACAGGAGCGTTATTGTGTTGTGAATCATAATAGTAATGAGACCTACCACTAATAAAAGGAAAACATAAATCACCTGCCTTGTTGCCATCTGGATTTTGCACTATACCGACACCAGCCTTATTATATCCTTCTATAAAACCATTTTTGGCAAATGTAGAGGTGTAAGGCTGATTAAATGCGTTTAAGTATGCGCCTTCATTGTCAGGAAGTGAATCTAATTCATCATCACCAAACAATCTTTTTATGTTAATGGTTTTACCATAAAAAACAACCTTATATGAAAAAGGCTGTTGCTTCTTCATGCTAACATCATTTAGACTTATAAAGCCTTGTCTGTAATCTTCTCCATTTATCTTAATTAACGCTTCTCTTTTTACTCTAGCATCAAAACCACCATCTATATCAAAGTTGTAGTAGTGTTTAAATATCTTGTTGTTAGCTGTACTTGCAGGTACGTTAAACTGTTGTGAGTAATCGGTAAATACTTTTGCTATATCTCTGACATCTTTTATAGAGTTAGTTATGTTTATTGACTCTTCGTCAAATAAGTCTAACTTATAGTAATAAGGAATCTCTAATAAATCTGCTGGATTTATTTGTCTAATACTTACATATACCTCTACTTGTCTTCGCATTATCTTACGCTGTTTATTTTATCAAAAGCAAATTCTACTTGTATTGTGTAGTTTATTAACTTGTCGTTTAATTGTGTTTGGAATGATAAGTTGCTAGACTTGACTGTAACAGGCAATGTCTTGTTATCATATTCTATCCAAACTAATTCACTTAATGTAAACTGTCTAAATATTTCATTGTATTCTTCAGGATAGAAGCCTGTATTTAGTGTTAAAGTTTCCTTAGCATTAATATTAAATGTCTTATACTGGTGGTCAAATGTGTTATATGTTCCTGTAGCTGATAGTAAAGTAGATGACCTAAAGCTTTCTTCATCTTTCTTCATTGATAAATTACTTCTTTTAAACATCCATAAGTCCTGTAAAGCACCATACTTGTTCACAAACACCATTTTGTAAGGAGTATGCTTACATTCATCTATATTTCTTACTTCTAGCCTTGTTACTCCTTCTACTCCATCTACATACACCTCATCTACACCATAGATTCCGTTTTGTGCTAAAAAGTTGTTTAGGCATTGACTGTTTTCAAATACACCTCCGTCTTGTAATACTCTATCTTCGTAACTATCTGCGCCTGCTTGTGTTTCGTTGCTTATGTATTGTATGTAGTCCTTAGAGTCTGTTTGGCTTGCAACTGCTTGTGTATATATTTCTTGATTATTGTAAAAGAAAGATACAGATGTTGTATTGTTTGCATCAACAGGTATTCTTAAAGGAGAATCATCTGGTTTAATTATTATTTTGTTGCTTATGAGTAGTCCTTGTAGTAATTCTGGATTTGCACCGTCTTCAAAGTAGCCATATCCATCAAAAGCTTTAACTCCTAATACAGCAGTTAGCTGTGTGCTATTACCGTTTGTTAATGTCCTTGTAACTTGATAATCTACATTTATTGTGTTTGCTATGCTTTGTGTTCCTGCGTAGTTGCCATCAAAACCTGTAGCAATATAATCTTTTATTAAGTTGCTTATCTCAAAGTTTACATAAAACCCAAACTGTCCTACTGATGAAGATGATAGTGTATAAGTAGGAGTTATTGTATGCCCCAAAGAATGTGCTGTTCCTGCATATATCTCTATATCTAATTTAGCAGATGCTAAGTCTGCATGAAATACATTTACAAAGTATGGGCTTCTTACGTTTATTTTAGCCATTTGTTTTTATTATTTTAATATTTTATCTAATTCTGCCTCTAAATCTTTCATGAATGCAGTCAGTAAATCATTTCCAAATACATTCATAGAGTCATTTACAGCTCTATCTATAAAGTTACTTCCAGAATAACCAAATCTTTTTATAGTTCCTTGCCTGTATATACTATTAGCAATAGCTTTTGCAGATTCTAACTTTGTTTTACCTGCTCTAGCATTAATTCCTTTAAAAGACATCCATCTAAGTATGTCGTTTTCAAAGCCTTTAGGCAACCCAGCTCCTTTACGCCTACCTTCATCTACGGTTTTACCATATTCAGCCATGTATATCTCAATAGTATCATTCACTATCTTGTAATACATACTAGATGCTAAATTACCAGAAGCTCTTAATCCACCCTGATAATAAGGGTCTGATGTTAAAGTGTAGTTTAGTCTTTCTAGTGTTTTAGAGCCAAACTTCTCTAACGCCCTTTTCATAAACTCATCTCTCATTAGCAGATACTTATATCATTAATCATCTTAATGTCTATTTCTGCTTCCCAACCAGCTAACTCATTCTCAAATCTCTCTTTAAATGGCTGACAACTCATTGTGTCATCTACCTGCAACTTATCAGCCCTTAGATTACCTCTTTTTAGTTTAGAGAATATTAAATTCATTACCTGTAATTGTGTGTTTAGCACATCCTGCAAGTTGTCTACACCATAAAACTGGTCTGGAGTAACTACTTCCTTTGTGTAATCTACTATGTCTGCACATAATATCTGTAAAGTAAATGTCATAAACTGTGAATCTATTACTACATTAGAGATGTTTAGGTGTGCTAATGGAAATATATCCATCTTGTTAAGGTTAACTTCTGTTATATCACCAAAGCTAACACTATTCATGTGGTGATTAGCTCTTAGTTCATCTTTAATCTTGTCTAATAAGTCGTATACTTGTGTCATATTTATTTTCTATGTGCCTTCTTTATTAAAGCATTCTCTATTCTTGTCTTATCCTTTATATATTCTAAGTACATTAGACAGGTGTGTACTGGAAGCTTTGTAGCTTTGTCAATGTTTGCTGCATCTTCTTGAGCGATTGTAAATATTGACTGATACCAACCCCATTTTTTTCCAAAGTTTGCTTGAGCTGAGGTGGAATCCCCTTCCCTTTCAGCTCCTTCTGTAAATAATCCAGAGTATAGCTTGGTAATTTGCTCCCTAAACGATAAAAAAAAACCATTGCTCCTATCGCTACACTAACTGGCATATCTAACATTACATCAGAATATTTGTGACTGCCTTCATAATCCATCACCCTATAGAACTCATTCTTCTTAAAGATTACTGGTCTAAACAATACAGCCATTGCTTTGTGCATCTTATCCCAATCTGAGATATACCCATCTAAATCAATGAACTCACCAAATGTCATCTCGTCTAGCTTTGGTATAAAACCAAACTCAACAACAGTCTCTTCTCCATACTCATCTGTGGCTGACATACTAAATCTAGGTACTAAAGGTGTCTCTTCCTTAAAACACTTATTTATTACATCAATAGCGAAATCAAAGTTGTTTAAGGGAATCTTAAATGTATCTTCAATCTCTAATCCACAGAATATCTGCAGCATCTTTGTCTTTATGTATACCTCATCTTCCTTATCCCATTTATCTAGTATCTTTAGATACTGTTGATACTGTCTAAGGGTTATTCCTGCCAATGCTTGAGGTATAGACAGCTTATATTCCTTTATCATACTATGATAACGAAAATCAACACTTTCTGTTTTCTTGTTAATAAGTTGTTTATGGAAGTATAAAACAAAAATTAAAAATATCGTTATCTTTATATAAGTAGTTGCAAATCTACATAAGTTGCCACACTTCAATACCCTAATAAATACGGATGATTGTTGGACCGTGTACTCTAAATCTCCTTGTGAATGGCAGTACTAAATCCTTTGTTGTTTTCGTAATCGCCCTAGTACTATTCCATACAACGAGTAAACTGCTAACCAAATATCTAGCAAATATTATTTAAAATAACATTTATTATAGGTGGGCGAATAATACCTTCCCAATACACTTTCAATTATATTTGTATTTTTAGATTATGAGTTTTAGATAAATTCGTTTTTGATGAAATCATTAGAATGGGTAACTCCACCTGCCATATATTCAATTTACGTTAAATGTATGTTATAAACGTCTAATCTAAGGCTATTTAGAGACGATTTAAGAGATGTTTATTAATTATATGTGTGTAGGTACTTGATGAGGTGTAAAGTATGCTTAAATGAGCTTAAAATTGTTTGTTATTTCTCAGCCTCATATCTCATCTGTAAATCAATCAATTAAAAAAAAGGTGTAGATATATAAAGGATATAAAAAAAGCCCTAAAACATAAGGTTTTAAGGCTCTTTCGGACTAACTAAATATAAAACAAATTAAACTATTTTATTATTTTTATTGCTCCTGTTGTTGTATATGTTCGCATATATTATTATAAATCTTAGGGTAATATAAATGTAATATATCAACAATTTCTTTATCTGTTATTTCCATTATTTAATTATTAAAGTTTTCTTTATATTCTTTATCTCCGTCAGCATAGGCTGAAGCCTCAGCGTCAATCATTATATAGCTTTTATATATATATTCTTCATATCTTTTAAGCCATTCTATATAAATTAAATCGGCTCTGTAATATGCTTTTAATTTCTCAATGTCTTTTATTTTGTTCATCTCTTCTAACATTATCCTAGTATTTGAATTATTTTCATTGCTAAGATAAGACCAGTGATTAACATAATAACAATTAAAAGAGTGCTTCTGATGTCGTTTTCTCTGTTTGCTTTTCTTATTCTATATCTCATTAAATCATTGAATTCTTGTAAGGTTAAGACCTCAATTTGTTTGCCGTAATGAATGCATATTTTGTTAGTTGGTAGCATTTTAATTTCTGTGATTTCTTTCATGTTTAATTGTTTTAGTTGTTATAGACGCCCGAAGGCGTTTCGGATATTAAATCCTCTTCAGTATAACTTTATTAAAATGATGCAGTAAAGAAACCATTTAAAGCCCATTGACCAACAACAGATAAAAGGCTGAACATAACAACGCTAAAAATTGTTAGTTGTACTTTTTCAAATGTGTCTAATTGTTTAAATGTGTTTACTTGTTTGTTAATTGTTTTCATGTTTATTGTTTTATTGTTATTAATTATTATTGTTATGTAAATATACACAATAATGTTAATAAGTCAAGTATTGAAATGTTAAAGTTTTGTTAAAGAAATGTTAAAGTTTTATTTCTACCCTGTTCCCGTTCCACTTCTCACCATCTAAAAACCAACAGAAATTTTTCTGATATATTCCAGCGTGTCCGATATGGTTTAATATTCCGTTAAGCCTTTCTTTTGTGGTATTACTGAACCATCCACAATTACAAATAAATAATTTATTATTTTTCTTTTCAGCTATTAAATTATGATGCAAATAAAACTTATTATCATTTACAAATGTATTATTATTTGAATAATTGTAATTATTATAAAATGCTTTTACAGATTCTTTTGTTATTTTTCTCATGATTGTTTTTTTATTCTTTTGTTTTGTTCTTTTAATTGTTTGTTAAACTCTTTTTTTGTTAAATATATTATATGGTCTAAGTCAAAATATAAATTTCTTATATTAATAACCAGATAATTATTTTCATTCATTAAATGTAATTCTCCATCCTGCGCCCAAATTGTGTGGGTGTCATATAGATACATTGTTTTTTGTTCTTTTTCTTTGTTCATTGTTTTATGTTTTTAAAATGGTAATGATAAATATCTGTCCTCATATAATTCTAGGTACTCTTTAACCTCTTTTTTTATGTCGTTTAATTCCTCGAATGAATCAAAATTATGTTCCAAATCACTTATCAAAGTATATGCATAATGATTGAATATAAAATTACATACAAATTCCGAATTGATATTTTCGCTCGGTATGTTTTCGCCTGTCATATCTTTATATAATTCACTTGCGAAGCTGATAACATCCCAAACGTTACAACCTGATTCATTTATAAAGTGATTGCAACGACTGTAATAAATCATTGAATATATTTCGTCATCTGTAATAAAGTTAAAATCTGTTGCGCCTTCGTAATCATCAAGCGAATCAAGAACGCATTCTAATACATGTAGTTTAAATTGTTTTTCTATGTTACTATACATTTTTTTTGTTTTTATTGGTTAATACTTAAAACATTGATATAATATTTTCATCAATAATTTTTCTTAATCTTTTAATCTCTTCGTCTTTTTTCTCTAGCTCCTGTCTAACATCTCCGCTTAACATTCTTCCGTTAAAAATAGTGTAATCTTTCATTTTGTTTTGTTTTAATTGGTTAATGATACAAATATACACAATTTTGTTAATAAACCAAATAAATATAATATTTTTTTTGCACCTATTAAAAGCGTGTGCGCACGTATACAAAAATAATTTGATACTACAAAAATAAAATTGATTTTGTTACTGGCTTTTTTTCTGGCTAAAATTGTGTAAATCTTAACAGATGTTATTTAGAATGAATATAAATAAAAATTTAGGGGATATAATTTTTTTGCGCTACCCTCATGTTAAACAAGCCCCCATGTTAAACAGCCCTCATGTTAAACACCTCCATGTTAAACAATCGACCCTTCATGTTAAAGGTTCATGTTAAACAAATTATCGAATAACATATTTTCCAGAATTTACTCCTTGAACTAAATATTGCAAAGAATATCTGATTGCATCTACAAAGTGATTGTACTTGTCTATTGGTTTCTGTCCTCTCTCATGCCAAACATAATTGTTAAACTCTCTAATTATATTGTGTGAGTTTCTCTCTACTATTATCTCATAGTCTTGCATCAAAGCAATACCTGATAAGATACTACCTTTCTTCTTTATGGTTGGTCTTATGTTTAATCCTGTGTTTCTTAATTCTTTTATCAATCTAGGTTCAGAACTATCACATATTATCAAATCTGCTCCACATTCCTTCCTATTCATAAATGCTATATCTGACGTAGAAAGTGCTGTTTTACCGAATATCTCTTTTACATAGACCCTCCGTACATCTCTGTCAACAGAGACCTTTACAAGCGTTGTCATGTCCATAGAGAACCCAAAATCCTGCCCATAGCAAGTTAATTCTGTTTGTGCAAACTCTCCAAGCTTCCAGTTTCTAATTATTGTTCCTTCAGCTTTTTCCATCCAACCTCCTAAAATAATATGCTCAAACTTAGAAGGAGTTCTACGTTTCATATCCATTATCTGACTAATAAATGAATCGGATAAATTCTTCTTGTTGTCTTCATAAGTTGTATGAATGTATGTAACATCATTTGTAACACCATTGTAACCCCCTTTGATATTTTTATATAAAAAGAATCTCTGATATATCCAATGCTCTTTTGTAGCTGGATTTAATATTAAGATACATCTGTTTTGTTTACCTTGTGTACGGATAGAGAAGTCAATCTTGTTAAACACATCCTCTTCTAAAAGCTCTTCAGCCTCATCTACAACGAATGTAGTTACACCATTTAAAGATTTAAGAGCTGCAGTTTGATTACCTGATGAGGTTCTAATACCCTTAAACATTATAGAACTGTTTGTCTTTAAGTTTATTATCTCATCCTTAGTAATTCTAAAATCACTATGAACATCCATCAAGTCTATCTTCTCAATGAACTCAGGAATAATAGAAGTGTTGGCTGATGTTAAAGTATATCTAGTAAATAGAATCTTATGTCCATGCTCATAGGTTAGGTTCAGTAGAAACAGAGCAGCTCCAAAACTCTTACCACTACCTCTACCTCCTGTAATTATAAAGTATCTGCTATCAGATTGAAACAAGGGAATATACTTTGTATGTAGATTTATGTTACTGTTCATCCTCTGGTGTTATATCTATAACATCATCTTGTATTTGAGACTCCTTGTTGTTAAAGAAGTTGATTACAGGTACTTGAACTTTCTTACTATTATTACTATCATTTATACTGTCTGATGGTTTGCCATAAGCATACTCCATTAACAGTTTCATGTGAGTAAAGTTCTTCTTACCAAGCTCAGCAAGGTGCTTAAACGCCTCTTTCTCGCTTCCAAACACCTCTTTCATAGCATTGGTCGCATAAGAAGAGATACGCTCTCTCTTCGCTTTATTTTGCCTTGCAGGTGGTAGCTTCTTTATTGTAGATATTGGCTTAGGTTCAAGTCTTTTGTTGTTCTTTCTTCCGTCTGTTCTCTTAATTTCCTGAGACCTATTCTTCTTTGCTCTTGACATATAATGATAACGATTATTTTGTATTATGTTTTTTGTAAAGCTTTAGGTAAACATCTGCAATACCTTCTTGCACAGTCTTCTTGTTAAATTTTTCCTGTATGATTGCTCTCTTGTTTCCTTTCTCTACAACTATATTATAAGTACTATTATCTTTTGTTACTGGATAGATAATAAAGTCATTAGCAATACACCATTGAACTGCATCTGGGTTTAATACTTTTATCTTACGCATAGTTTTTAATAATGTCAACCATTGCCTTTACTCTAACCCTAGCAGTCTCTAGGTGTTGACTAGGTATTTGCTTTACAATGCCAACAATTTCATCATACTCATCAACTGTTCTTGTCTCAATTAGATTTTCATATTTTACTAATAAACTTTCGTGTTCTTTACGCAACGCATAATAGTTTTCTTTTATATGATTCAAGTCATCATTGTTCTTTATTTTACTATATACCTTGTAAAGAAAAGGCTCTTCTTTTTTTATTATTGGAAATACATTATTAATACCATGCAAAACTGTAGCGTGGTTTAAGTTTAAAGTGTCAGCAATCTTCTTTAATGTAGAGGTTGTTTTCTCTTTACACAACTTAAAGTATATGGCTCTTGCATAAACTAATTCTCTTTGTCTTCTTCTACTAGACAAGTCTTGCATAGTAGCTTGTTCAACTTCCTTTCTTATTTTTTCTATCATCTTTTATAAATTTTATATTATTCTTTATTTTATCTTCGCTCATAATTTTAGCCAAGTCAACCGACAAGTTAAACTTATAAACTTCTAACGCATTATATATGCCTGCACATTCTAAATACATCTCCAACTCCTCGTATTGTTTTAAGATAAGTTTTATCTCATCAACACTTGTTCCCTTCTCTAGTTCATAAGTTGTCAAAGCAAAGTACTCTGCAATCTTAGAACTAGATAAATCATCTCTCATTCTGTTCTTAGTCTAAGTAAATTATAACATTGTATATATTTTAATTTTGCTTTCTGTTTATATATTTCTTTAAACAACCCATATACTTTTTTAGTAAATTGATAATGAGTTGTGCATTCTGCAAACAACTTTTCTGCATACTTCTTACCATAACCTCTACAATAGTTTACGTTGTCTATTGTATCACCTACAATCATTTGTGTGTAGAAATTGTTTAGAGCTTCTACTTCTGATACATCATACATACATTGATGATTGTAATGATAGTTGTATATTAAAGCTGGTAGTTGCATATAATCCTTATCTAATGCTAAGATGATTACATTGTCTCTGCCATCTTCTTTGGCTATATGATTCCAGTATCTAGCAACTAAGTCATCTGTCTCAACACCACAAGCTTTGATACCATTATATTTTTCTGTAACATAATTATGTATCTCCTGTAATATTAAAGGAAGCTCACTTCCCTTTCTATTAGCCTTATAGTTATTGTCTAATAGTTTTCTAAAATTTCCACTACTATTATTAAAAGTAATAACTGAATCAATATCATAACGACCATATAAGTTTGTTAAAATGTTATCGAAAGAATCATCATACTCTTTCTTTGCTTGTTCTAAATCACCATCAGCTCTAAAGCATGAAGCCCACACCAAACTATCTGCATCAAATAAGACCGTCATGTATTATTTATATGTGTTGTTGCTTGACTTGTTTAATATGTTTCCTTCGGTATCAAACACAGTATACCCCTCTTTACACAAAAGAGTTATAGCTTTGTTACGTTCTTTTATTCTTTCTTGAATCCTAAACGACTCAAATGTTTCATTAAATATTGGCATTTTTATTTGTTTTTATGTTTATTATATAAGACTGTCGTGATACTCTTCTTCATCTTGTATCTGTTGAGCAGCTAGGTTTTCTATTTCTGTTATTGTATCTCCATCTAGCAAGTCTGTAATGTCTTGGTCTCCACATACAATAGCTGTAGACTGAAATTCTGTAGGGTCTGCTGGGTACATATAAGTAGCATTACATCCTTCGTAATACTGACCTTTAATGTCTAATGTAACTCCACTATAACTAATTCTTATTTCTCTCATTGTTTATTATCTTTATTGTTAATAACTGCAATATATAATAAATATTTTAATTATCAAACATTAATTTATTTATATTCCAATTAAAACCTAGTTTGTTTAATACTATTCTCAGGGGTTCGTTGTCTACTTTTACCCATCTTCTATTATAATAACAACCATTAACAGAACAAGTAGTCAATGGAATGTCTCTACTTGTATCTAAATAATTATGAGTAACATATAAAACAATAGCTTTGTTTGTTCTCCAACTATCACATATTCTTTCTAACAATAACCTTTGACCTGTAGGTATAGGATTACCTGTCCTCTTTACCTCCATCAATATTAAAGCTTCATTGTCAAACTCTAATACAGCATCTATATCAGAAGGATGTATCTTTCCATTCTGTAGTCCTGTAAAGTCTAAGCCTTGCTTTGTCTGATTACTGTTTCTTATTAAACTCATCTATTTCTATTGTACTGGTCTATATACCATTGCTCGTCTCTAGTGTTAGAGTTCTCTAATTCTTTTTGTAGGTTAGCCATAGCACGCCATGCAACCTTTGCACTATGCCTTACACCATCTGTATCTATCTTACCAGCTTCTACTAGATGTCTAGCCAAAGCATCCAGTTCATCTGTACTCTTCTCTCTATCCCAATGTAAAGGTTCATCAGGATGATGTTGCTGGTTTCCTATTAAAGATACCCTAGCTACTTCTGCTATAGCATCAGGAAAGTATTTAATCAATCCAGTATAAATAGGAATCCTTTTTCTCTCTTCGCTATTGGTTGGTAGATTACCAAACTCTTCCTCGTATGCCTTTCTACTATCACTCATCTGTTTCTTCTTTTTCTTCCTTAAATAATATTTCTTCCATCTTCTTTATTCGCTCACCAAAGTTTACATTGGTTAAGTACAACTGAGTAAGCACTTTCTCTATCCTACCCATCCTTTGAGCTATTGTATGTTTCTTATCTTTTAGTTTCATAAATCCATTAATTCATTAACAACTGTATGTCCTCCAAATACTACTGCACAACCTATAGCTGGTTTCTTTCCTGCTTTAGCATAAGCAAACGCATACTTCTCGTGGTCTATGCCACAACCTACTTGTGTAGCAAATACTTTAAACTTAGCACCAACACACCATTCACTATAACATTGTGTATGTAGGTGTCCTTGTACTGTAGACATCATATCTCCTTTAGCTTTTGTTCTAGCTGTTCCTCCTTCTCCATGTAAATATTGTACATTATCCACAACTAATCTTTCTATAAAATTCCAGTTAGGAGTATTCAATACATCAGAATAATCTCTTATCCATTTACTAGGTATGCCTCCTGTCTGTGCTTTCCTAGCTATAATCCTATCATGATTACCGATGATTACATCTGCTTTAGGAAATACTTTATACCATCTAGCTATTCTATCTATAGCTATATCTAACTCATCTCCTCCACCTAAACCATCAGCATTCGTTTCATGATAACTTGAATAATGATTGTCTATTACATCTCCTATAAATATAACTTTGTTACAATTATACTTAGAGTATATGTCTTTGCAGAAGTTTAAGTATTTGTCTAAGCAAAAAGGCTCATGCAAATCTCCTATAACTAAAACCCTAGTTTCTCTTTTAGTTACATTAAGAAATGCTTTAAGCTTATTGCCTTTTAGTCTTGGTCTAAAGTCTTTCATCCTAATCGTATTGGTTAAACAAGATTCTTAATTCATCAGTCATTGTTTTAATACAAGAACCACAACTTGTTCTTTCTCTTCTTTGGTTAAACACTCTGTTATATATCTTTAACAATCTGTTCTGGTCATCTTGTCTAATCACATTAGACTTCTTATTAAACCAGTCAGATAAATAAGTATACTCCTCTTCTGTTAAACAGTTTACGTTTCTTCTTTTTAGAATAGGAATAGCATTCATCTTCTCCTTACGCTCATTACAGCCACAATCTTCACCAGCTATAAACTTAACTGCTTTCTTAATTCCTGTAGCTTCTGTAACTTTCTCGACTATATCTCCTAGTCCGATAGTGTTCTCCTTGTTAAACTTCTTCTTCCATTCTTTGTACTCTTTAGTACGCTTGTCTTTAGGTTCATTCATAGTATTATATTTTATCGTAATCTTTATTGTAAAAATCCTCTACATCCTCACTAAACTTCTCTTGTATAATCTCTCTGTGATTTCTTATTGTATTGTAGATGCTGGACCTACCTATACCTAATTCCTTTACAAGCTTATCTAATGATAAACCTGTAGTGAAATAAGCAATACATAAATTCTTGTTATAGAAATCCCAAGTGTTTATCTCATCTAAGATTCTATTATAAATCTTTGTAAATGCTTCTTGCTCTTCCATATCCATACCAGCATAATAAGCTGGGGTTTCTGTTAAAGCATCTACCTCATCATTATCCATTATCTCAAAGAACGTATACTTGCCTCTTGCCCTTTTGTAATCTATATACATAGACTTCAATGTTAAATAGATATAAAATCTATTCGCAGACTCGTCATCATACATCACATTCTTTCCTTCTTTGACCAATCTGTCTATTCGCAGATACATCTGCTGGACAATATCTTCTGCCATACTAGGGTTACACCCCATATTAAGAACCATCTTTAACCATAAAGTATGATTCTTAGCTACCATCTTCAATACATTCATATACTTTTTATAAAAACTTCAACTCTCGGATTCTCTCTGTCTAATTCTGTCGGCATTATTGTTTCTGTTTTTATAAAATCATCATTGTCATCTGTCCAACAACCTGCTTCAGTTATTGCATCTAACAAATATTTTGATGTAACACATACAAAGTTCATTTTATCTATAATTCTATTCCTAGCTTTATAAACCTTGTAAGTTATTTCTACTGGTGTGTTTATTTTTACTCCTTCTAATTGTGGTTTTACAACTTCTTTAAATAGAGCCTTTGCTTTGTTGTTTGTGAAGTAATGCAAATTCCTGTAAGTGTTCATATTAATAAATATCTTTCTGTCAGGCTTTGTTTTTCTTTCTAACAACACAAATAAAGGACAGTCTATTTTAATCATAAGGTATTTCTTTATGTTTTATATCTATACCTTGTAAAGGGTTATAAAGGTTACCTACTAATATAGGATAACCATAATCATTTACTTTAAAGCTAAATGTATCAAAAGGAAAACCTCTACTCCTTCTGCATCTAACTGTAATCTGCTCATGATGAACAGTATTAACTTCTAATTCTATTTGTGTTTCTGCTTTCTTTTCTAGCAAACTACCTAAGTGTCCTGTTGGTTTAGATGAGCCATAGTTAGAATGTATAATTGTAATGATATGACAATTAAAGTTAGCTGTCCATTCCATTAACTTTTGTACTACATTATTACTTTCTTCAAGGTTGTTTACATCACTAATTAAATCAGCAACACCATCTATTATTACAACACCAGCTTTACCTTCTTCTACTCTTTCTCTTAACCAATACTCTATAAATTCTAATCTTGTTTTATATCCTATAGTTCTTAATGTAAAGGTTTGATAATTGTCATCTTGTTTTGTATTGTTCATATCTAGTACTCTTCTAAATACTTTTTGACAATGCCATTTACCTTGCTCTGTATCAAAGTGTAACAGCTTTCTATCTCCTCTATGTCCTTTAATATCTCCTCCAAACTTATTGTTACCTGCTAGGTAAACAGAAGCTAGTAAACTAACAAAGAATGTCTTCTTAGTTTTAGGTGGTGCTTGTACAAAGCTAAAGTTTCCATAAGTACCAATAGGTACTGGATATGATTTTACACCATCTTTAGTCGTAAAGCTTTTTTCTCCTATAGATAATGCTATAGGTGGGTATACTATCTTTTCAGATGTGTCTAGGATGCAATCTTGTTCAACTACTTCCATTACTAAATTGTTTATTGTTCTTTCTTCTAATGTCATATAATAAAAAAGGGAGGGTTATTAGCCCTCCCTATTAATTAAAATGGTAAATCGCTGCTAGTGGAAGCAACAGTTTCTTTTTTCACTTCATCCTTCTCTGCTACTACGCAGCTTCCGTTTGTCCAAACTACTTTTCCGTTGCCAATGTAGACTTTGTCTTTCTTAGCTTCTCTTTCCTCTTTTGTTTGGCTGTCATATAAAGAAACATTTTGACCAAATTGGTTAGTCTCATCATTCACAGATATTGTGAAATTATAGTAGACTCCTTTTTTTCCTTCTACAAATTTTTCTTTTGGTAAGTTTTGTAGATTCATACTTACGTTAATTAAACTACTCATATATATTAAATTTAATGGTTATAATAAATTAAAGTCTTTAGTCTTTGTACTAAAGCTTTTCTCTTTTCCGTGTGTATTGGTTACATCTGCATCCTTTGTATCGTCTATTAATAATAAACCATTTAAAGCATACTTCCTTGCATAGGAACTAGATGAACCAAATGACTGTGATATGTCCATACCCTTTCTATTAGGGTCAATACCAGCTTGTGCTGTTGATTCCATTTTACCGTCAGGGCAATGTAATACTGCTCTAGCTTGTACATAAGGAATACCACATACTTCTTTTACTTCGTCAGTAATCATTAAAGACAAACCATACTTTGCAAGCAAAGGTTTTACTGACTCTAGTATGTCTTCACAACTTCTATAGTTGTACTTACCAAAGTTGTTTCTTTGGTTCTTAGGAGCTTTAAGCTCCGTTTGTAAGAGAACTACTCTCTCATGAAATGTGTACTCTGTTTTCATTATTATTTATTTGTTTATTAAATTTATCTTGCCACTTTGACAAGTTTTCTTCTAACTCTCTGTTTTCTAGTCTTAATGTATTGACATGAAAATAGATTTCTGTTAATGCTGTTTTGCATTTTTTCTTATTACCGTTGCTCTTTAGAAAGTATTCACTAAGTGTTTGAAAGTTCTTGTGAAAGTTAATTTCTTGCATTCTCATATAATTACTTTTTAGTTGTTTAAGATTCTCTTGTGTCTCTTTGGAATAGTTTTGTTCTTATCTCGTTTCTATATTCCTCAGTACATTCTCCAGTAAGTAATTCAAAGATGTAAGATTCTAATTGCAAGTTCTCTTGCTCTAAGTTATGCACTCTATTTTGTAGTGTTTTAATCCTTAGATTTTTGTAGGTTATTAAATCTTCCATTATTATTGTTTTATTGTTACAGTATGCAATATACACAAAAATATTAATAAAACAAAAAAGAGGGCAGAAATAAATCCACCCTCCTAAAACAAAAAACAATAATAAACAATTCTACCAGATATATAATCCTCTTTCTTTCAAGTCATCAGTATCATAATAAACTATATCTCTGGCAACTGCTATTCTCGTAACGCCTTCAAGTATTAACAATCGGACTAAATCCATGCGTTTCTGTGGATTCAATATTTTTATTCTTACAGCTCTACCAACTCTATGTGAGTCTTTACTAGATAAGCCATATTTAGTAGCATAAGAAGGAGTTGTGTAGCCAAGTATTATATTAAAGTTTCTTCTAGTTCGTTTAACTATTCTGTCTAAAATGTATACTGGCTGTCTTTCCATAAACTTGTAGCCACTACCTTTTTCATCTGGAGAATCAAATAAACTCCATTGTAAATAATCTAAACCTTCTATGTCTAAATCATCTTGCATATACAAATATACAAAAAAATAATTAAATAAATAGTTGTTTAGTGAGAAATATTTTTTATAACTTTACGACTTATTAAAAACAAGATAAGTTTTCTTAATAGTTTGTGGTGTAGCCACACAGCGAAACCACAAAACACATAGCGTTATAAGTATTCAATACGCTATAATTATGTTCTTTATTCTGAGCTACTTATTTAATCGACTTAAATTTCTCTGCTCCTCTACTTCCATAATAAGCAACATAGACTGTAACAAGAAGAGATTTTAACAAATCTACCCATGAGCCGTCGATGCTAAAGTCTATATTAAAGCTGTCTAATAATATTAAACACACCATAGATATAGTTAGAAAGATAAGTGTCATAGGTCTGGTATTCTTACTTAACCAACTATCACTAGCCATATCACTAGACCATCTCTTAGACACCTCTTGCATCTCAATAGAATCCATTTCAAGCAGTTTTAACGCCTTTTCTTTGTCTTCTGCAGGTAGGGCATCATCTTTGTCTATAACGTTCTTTAAAACGCCTAATAAGCCTTGATTCGGCAATGTATCGCCTACTAACCCTACAATATCTGAACCTTTACTAGCTAAGAACTGTCCTAGCTTCGTATCTTTAAACTTCTTTTTACTCATAAGTATAGTCTCCATTTAAGTTGTACAACTAATAAATAAAGGTTTACCTCCTCATAGTTATGCTCGTCATCAGCAGGAAAGTAATTAAACCCTACATTCAAACCGTTTGGTAATAATAATATAATTCTAAAATCCATAGTTATTTTTTTCTATAATCCCATCTAGCTTTAGTACCTCTTATATCATAATGAACAAAAGTATCATACAAACCTAAACCACCTTGTAACATCTCTCCGTTGCTAATAGCATCCTCTATATATTGATATAAAATATCTGTTGGCATATCCTTAACAACTATATCTGCAGCTTTACCTAGTAAATGCTGAGACTTAGGAACTCCTCCTACTTTAGCATTATGCTCTGGACTCCTATAAGCACTATTCACTTTGATTGGTTTGTTTAAATAATCTCTTAGGTACTGTAATTGGTTAGCAACCTTAACTACATTGTGATATACCTCTTCAGGCATATCTGCACCACATTTAGACATAAACTCTGATTTACTAAAATTCTTTGTCATCTATTATAATTTATAATTTAATCCTACTTTTATTTCTTTTAGGTTTCTATCCCAGTATCTCTGTAAAGTAATCTCACTAAACACACCTAGATTTTTGCCTACTCTAAAACCAAATACACCACCTGCAGAATAATCTATCCAGTCTCCTTCTACAAAGTTATTGTAGCTATATCTCTCATCACCCTGAATAAGTTGATGTTTAGTTAGTAGATTGCCATATAAGTGTAACCAAAAGTTCTTCTTGTAGTGATAGAAGTCTAAACCAAATACTGCAGATAAATCTGCAAAGCTACCTATCTTAGCAAGTTCCTCTCTATTATACCTATTAACTACATTCTGGAATATACCGTTTCTATAATCAGCATCACTTGCTGCAATGATTTGACCTTCTTGATTATACCATAGATAATCATAACCTAAACTCTCTTCTGTAAAAGGGTCTATCATCTCATATAACTGGTCTGTATGGTATTGATAAGCTAACTCCCACCAAGCATTGTCTTCTAAATACTTTTGTATTGGGTTATGCCCATAAGCTTTTTCATAAGTTCTATAGATTGAGCCGATACTTATACTTAGTTTCTTTCCTATAGGTAGTCTAAATCTAACCTCTGCACTTTTATAATCTATATCAATTAACTCATTCTTTTGATACTCTCCTTTTACTAACCAATACTTAGCTAAATATCTTACAAATACTTCTTGATTATCAAACTCTCTTCCTTGTTGTCTACCTCTTGAATATTCTACTAAGTACTCTAAACCTTTATAAGCACCTATGTTTGACTTTACAGATTGATTCTTTTCACTACCATCATAAAACTTATTTCTATCCTCATACTGAAAGAAAGCTAACTTTCTCCAGCCATAAGTAACCATCATGTCAGACGGATGCCTTTGAGTTGTTTCTATCAACTCGTTGCCTTGTGTTACAATAAATGTTTGTGGTGCTTGTATTGAATTTGTTTGTGAGTAAGCTCCGTAAATAGTAGAATACTTAAATGCCTTTTTTAAGAAGCCTTCTTTTTTTTCTTGACTGTTTGCGCTTATGCTTACGATAAGAGCGAATAATACTGCTATTAATTTTTTCATCTTTTGGTTTATTTAATAATTTAATTGTTACTGATATAGCAACTCCTCCTAAAGTTGTTGCTAATAAATCCTTGCTATCAAACCCTCCATACCTCATTTCATCATAAGTTTCTTTACCTAAACCCACAATAAAAGAGGTAGCTACTGCTCCTCCTATATTATCAAAAGTGTTGTAACCTGTATAACCTGAAATAGTACCTGCTGCAAAATGTAGAATCTTATCTTCTGGTATTTGAGCAAAACATAGACTTGTTAGAAGCGTTGCTCCAACAAAGAGTCTATATGTTCTATTAAGGTGTCTTTCCAATCTTCAGGTAGTTTTAGGGTTATTCCACTCTCTATTCTTATTTCTTCCTCACCATCATTATATAAAATAATAGTAGGTAAGTACTTTATCTTATTCTTGTTAAACGCATCTTCAGATTTAGACATAAACAATGTCTCTACATTGTAGTCTCTAAAATCTTTTAATGATACTTCTTCTGCAAATCCTGCTGTATACTGAACTATAGATATAGATTCAGTTTGTGCAAAATTAACAGCCGATACAAAAAGGGCAATTACCGTTACAATCCATTTCATCTTTGTTTACTAATTTGATACAATCTCTCATCCATCTTAGCTAAAGATTCTTTTATCTCATTGACATCTTCTTTAACTGTAGACACATCAGAGTCTATTTTTTCGATAGTACTTCTAACTAATTTATCTTTATAGTCAAACTCTATCTTCTGTATTTCTGGTTCAGGTAGTTCCTTAGCCTCTGCAATGTCTGCCTTCAGAGCAAAATACATACTTGCTAAAGAGACAGCAAAACCAACTATCATACCGATAGTCTTAAGGTCTAATGTTACGTTAGTTTCCTCGCTTATCTTCATTACATCTTGTTTTCCTGATATGAAACTCCCATAAAACCATGCATACCTTCACTATCTAAATCAAGTGCATAACTCTTCCATCCATAAGGGTGGTCTACAGTTACGTTTCCGTCTTCGTCAGTCTCTTCTAAGTCTTTCCAAAGTACATCTACATGATATTTTTCTGATAGTACAGGTGCTTTAGTTTCTTCACCTTCTTCATCATACTCGCCTTGCTCTAAAACTATGTTTCCAAGCTTAACAATAGTATGCTTATGTGAAGGAACATCATTGCCATCTTCATCCTTTACACTTGGTAAAGCATTGATTTTAGCTAATGCACTTGCTTCATCTGCGAACTCATATTTGCTAATTTTAATTCCCATTTTCTATTGTGTTAATTGTGTTAATAAATTTGTTATTTCGGTATCTGTCATACCTTCTGTATCGTAAACTCTTATATCTTTGCATTTTCCATAGAAATTTAAGCCACTACCTCCAACATTAAAAGCTAATTGATTCATAGTATTTGCAGGCATCATAGTTGTATTTGAACTTGTTCCTCTGTTAACTCCATTAACAAATAATTCAAAATTCCCTGACTTCCATTTATAAGCAATTTTTTGCATTATAGTAGCGTCTGATACAGCAAAAGACATTATAGCCTTAGAACTCCCTGCAACTCTGTAATTTACATTAACTGTATTGGAAGAGACATTATAAAACAGATGAACTCTGTTTGTGTCTGAACTATCTGATAAAGATATAATTCTACTTGTTCCGTCATCTGCTAAGGCTGCTATTTCAGCATATAAAATACCTTCTTCTGAGTTAAATGTACTAGCATCTCCTGCACTATTACAAGTCTCTGCGCTTCTAGTAGAACTAATGTTAGATGTAGTTTTTATATAGCTTGTAGCAAAAGAATTTTGTTCAAACTGCGCTCCCCATAAATAGATAAATGAATTACCATCTAAAGGAACTGTACTTGTTCCATTTGCTGATGCTTGTCTAATTAAAACTGTTCCTGATAAATCTGTACCTGCTGTAAATCCAATACTACATCTATACCATCCATTAGGGTATTTTTCTATATTTGGTCTATGACTAGCATAAGTAGTTCCTACTGCACCTGTAGCTAAATTAAAGAATGTTTCTCCAGTACCTCCTCCATTTGAAAAGTTCCCTGTTCTTAAAGCTACAAAGTCCATACTTCCTTTTTTAGCAAATACACTAAATGTGTAATCTGAACCATTAGCAACTATAACAGATAAAAACCTTTGAGATGTGTCTGTCCCTGTACTTCCATCATCTTTCATTTTAGAAGCATTAACAGTACCATCTGGACTCATGATAGAATCTGCTACAATAGCACTTCTTGTAGTACCCCAACTAGAAAATAATTCGCTATAACCTAAAGCATTCGTAGATGCTGGTTCTAATAATAAACAAGGGCAACTATCAGGATTTCCATTAGATAAATCATAATGTAATCTAGGTAAATTACTAGCAGATGTTTCCCATAAACCGTCTTTGTTTAATCTATAAGCAGTAGAGCTTCTTGCAAAAGTAAAATCTCCAACACCTGATTCAGGCATAATGGAGTAAACTTTTGTGGCTTTTACACCAGAAGGTATCATTGCTAAATTAGGTTGCTCCATTAACTTGTTATTTTAGTTAATAATATATCTACTTCTGAATCTGTCATCTCTTTAGTGTTATATACTCTTATATCTCGTATCTTGCCATAGAATGGATTGCTACCACTCGTTTGATTAAAATCTAACCTATCCAAACCGACAGGTGCTGCACCACTTGTATTTAATCCTCTACTAACACCATTAATAAAAAACTTAAACTTATTTAATTTCCAAGATATAGCGACTTTATTAAATAACATAATATCAGAAATTGCAAAAAACATATTGATAACAGTTCCACCACCACCTCTAAACCGAACAGAAATTCTGTTACTTGCATCACCATAATATATATCACAAATATTATCATACGTTCCATCATAAAGACTTATAAATCTATAAGTTGCAAAATCATCAGCCAAAGCACTAATCTCTGCATATAATATTCCCTCTGAACTTTCAAAGATAGAAGATGTACCTGCACCATTACAGGTTTCTGCTGCTCTTGTTTGTGTGCTTCCGTTTGTTGGTATGTAGCTTGTTGCGTATGTTTGCTGTTCTAACATAGCACCCCAAGCATAAAATTCTTTTATATCTATTGTCTGTGAGCCTGTAAAATCAAAGATATTTGATGTGCTACTTCCACTATTAAATTTTACAATACACCTAAACCAACCATTTCCAAAATCTTCAATACTTGCTGTGTGATTTGATGCTTGTGTAACTACAACGCCACTTTCAATATTAAATACACTTTTATAAGCCGTACCACTTTCAAGCGTTTGAATACCAAAATCATTTGTAGTTTCTTTTGCTTTTACGAATACTGAGCCTACATAGTTAGTTGATGAACTTGCGGTAAAGGCATATCTAAAAACATTGTTACCACTACAAGCTAAAGTAGATGCGTTTTTTAATCCCTCAGGACTTATTATGCTATTTGCTATTGGTGTTATTGATGCAAAATTATTCCACACACTCTGATTAAAGTCCTCGCTATATGTTATAAGGTTTGTGCTTTGTGGCTCTAATAAAAGTGAACATTTTGTGTTTACTAAACCTCCCTCTATTTCATAATTTAATCTTGCTCTGTCGCCATTAATTTGTTTTACACTTACATTGTCAACTATAACACTACCTATTGTGCTACCTGATAATGTTTGTATTAATATTCTATTATCTGTACCATTTGACACACCTGTAAAAGTATGTGTTCCTGTAGAAGATGCTTGTCCTATTTCGTTATAACCACCTGAGCCACCACCTAACAAGACTTTCAAACCACCTGCACTAATTACAGAATCTAAAACAACTTTGAATGTGTTTCCTACTGATGTTACACTACCTTGATATAAATTAAGACCTGAACTTGCTAAAGTATTTATAGCTTTACCATTTTCTATTTTCCAACCATCTTTTGACCAATTTGTATCAGCATTAAAACTACCATTAGTAACCAACTCACTACCATAATAACCTACTCTTTCTATTAAACCCTCACTATTCACACGAGTAGCATCTGAATCACGATTAAATTGGAAGTCAGAATCCGTTGAGTTAGGAAATACAGAATGTACTTTGCCTGAACTAACTGCTGAGGGAATCATAAATAAACTTGGTATATCCATATCTTATAAATTATCTATTACTTTTTTAACTTCGTTTAATGCTTCTACTGTAAAGGATGCTGTTCTTGTTACAAAGTTGTTATATATTGATGATGCTGTTACGCCTGTTAGTTGCATAAGTTGTGATTCGCTTAATGCTTCGTTATATACTGCTAAACCTTTTACTTTTCCGTAAAAAGGCGATGTGCCATCTCCATCACTAAAATCAACTTGATTCAATCCTGATGGAACACTTCCTGAAGTGTCTGTAGCTAACTCTACACCATTAACCCATAAAGCAAAATCGTTAGCTTTATTCTTGACAGCTATTTTATTAAAATTTGTTACATTACTTATTGTTTCTTGCTTTGTAAATTGATTTGAGCCTCCAACCCTAACTATTGCTCTGATTTGATTTGTGGTTGTATTAAGTCTTAACGCAACTCTGTTAGCTGTTGTTCCATCATTTATAGAAATTTCTTTTATAGTTGGACTTGTTTGTGTTAAATAAGAAGTTTCTATGTATAAAACACCCTCTGTACTATTTACACTTGGTTTAGAATTGTTACAAGTTTCAGCAGCTCTTGTGATAGTTGTTCCTGCTGTCGGTATGTATGATGTAGCGTATGATTGCTCTTCTGTTTGAAAACCATATAAATAAACACCACTTGTGCCATCTCCTAAATAACTTCTTGAACGCCCTCCTGTTGCAGAATCATTAAGTAGTAAACTCATTAAAGCATTACTTGTAGAGTTCATTTGTACTGTAAACATACATCTATACCAATCGTTTGGCATCGCTTCTATTGATGCATCGCCAATAGACTCTTGTTCAACAGTTCCGTTTTGTAAATTAAATGTAGCAAAAGCACCACCTAAAGGACTACTACCTTGAATTGTTAAAAATCTACCATTATACTTAGCAAATACACTTATAGTATATTTAGTTCCACTTGTTACAGCTATTAAGTTTGAATCAAAATAGTGTAAATTATTTTCTGAGTTTTCAGCAAAGTTAACTGCGTTTACTAAACCCTGTGGACTTGTTACAGAATTAGGAGTAATAGTTGACTTAAATGGATTGTATTGATTCATACTTTGTGAAAAGGTAACAAGATTCGTAGAACTCGGCTCTAAAAGTAAATGTGGTTGATCTTCTACTACTCCATTTGTTATATCGTAACTTAATCTTGGTCTATCGCCTTGTACTTCTACTAAAGATATATTGTCAAGAGAAAAAGAACTTCCACCTGTATTACCAAAAAACGCTAAAGTAGTTTGGTCAGACGGCATATTAAACTCAATAGTATGATTACCATTTGTAAAACTTCTATAACTCGCACCCTCATAATTTACACTACCTGCACTATTTCCAATCCAAATAAGAGCAGTTGCTGAAGCATCAGATATAGTAAAAGTTAATTTATATTTTTTTCCACTTGTTAATGTCAAGCCTGTTTGATATAAGTTATTAGTAAGAGAATCGTCAAAATTTGCTTTATCTGTAATATTCCAACCTGTGTTTGATGTTATAGTCCATCTATCATTAGGGTCTACTTGTTTTACTGATACGTTGTCTACATAAAATTCTAAAGTAGAAGATGATGTTAGAATACTTATATATGATGCAGAGCTTGCATTTGCAGTAAAATAATATACAACATTAGTCCACTCGCCCTGCGTTACTGCTCTTGATGTAAAAACCCCTGCATCTGAATTTGTTACACCTGATTGAATTTCAACTCCATCTACTGCATATATCCATAGTGAAGCCTTATATGTTTTTCCATTTACTAAACTAAAATTATTTGGTGAAAAAATACCTTGCCTAAAAGCAGTTCCTATAATGTGCCAACTATAATTACCAATATATGCTTTATTCGTAGATTGCTCTGATGTTGTAGGTGTACCAAAATTAGTCCAATCACTATTAGATTCAAAACTTCCATTAACTACTAACTCGCTTCCTAATTCACTAAAGTTTCCGTTTTGTACTAACTCACTTGAGAAATATCCTACTTCTTCTATTAAGCCATCTCGATTGATTCTTGTTGCGCCTGTACTTCTCTCGAATTGGAAATCGCCTTTACCATTATTAGGTAAAACTGAATGTAGCTTAGAATCGCTTACAGCACTTGGTATTTGTAATAAACTTGGTATCATAATATATAATTGTTTATATCGGATTCTACATTGTATTCTTC